>Ga0116231_10002758_pt1 | contig 36610 bp, 36 predicted proteins | sample S1TSphgellanicum_2_FD_89695 | JGI IMG/M metagenome (GOLD analysis project Ga0116231, IMG submission 89695) | Host-associated microbial communities from peat moss isolated from Minnesota, USA - S1T2_Fd - Sphagnum magellanicum MG | ecosystem: Host-associated > Plants > Peat moss > Unclassified...
AATAATTTTGCTAATGTTATCAAAGTGGGTTTGCTCCAATCTCCACGATTGTGTTGGCACCAAAAATGGAGCATGTCATATATATAGTTGAGGTGAGGTAGCACAATTTTTATATGCCCTTTTGCAACCATGAATTTCATAATCAATGTTATTTATTTAATGGAAGACATCTTAAATTCATCATCAATTTTTTAAAATAGTCTTTCACATGAAAATAAATCTTTGTAACCTATACCACACACACACACACACACACATATTTAGGAGATGCATACACAATGATCTTATTCCATTTTTTGCATTTTAATTTTAATTTTAGGAAAATAAAACTTATCTTATATTTTTTTCTATGTGTGGGAAAAAAAATGAAAACCTCTTGACAAATCACAAAATTTACCTTGTTTACTATTTATTCCTCTTTTCCTCAATTGCTCATTCTATTGGCTCTTTTGATTGGGGTACCGAAAACCTAGAAATCACTTGGGGTGGCATGACCATGCCATGCCATGCCACCATGTTTAATCCACCTTGCAAGGTGTACGTAAAGGTTTTATTTCACAAATACTAGGTGGATTTTCATATTTTTTACATTTTTATAATTTTTTTTAATACATCCATTACATGTTACTTAGCTGAATATTTTTCAACCTTCAATCTTCGACCATCAAGCTATATATGACATATTATGCATTTTTGTGCATGATTGTGTGATTTGTCTTTTTGGATGATTTTGCAACATGATGCTTAGGGTTTTGTGTAGGAAAAACATCAAGGCAAAACATTAACAAAATTAATACTTGGACAAACCTAAACTTGACATCACTAACTTCTACATTTACTTAGAATTTATTGTCATCATTTAATTGTCAACTTACTTATGTTCCTAACCCTAAGGGGTACACTCCTTGTTAATTTATAAAACCACATGCAACAAAGCACTAATTGTTTTTGGAGTTTTATCTTGAAGATTTACAATATTTGGTATCTTATTATAACTTAAAATTTTAATGAACATATATTAGGATACCTGATTAATTACTATAATTCATGAACTCAAGTGATAATTAGGCCCTATTTTACTTTCAAGTTGTTATTTTAGATCTAGTTATATTAAAAAGATCAAATTCCTTAACCTTGCAAGGTTTAATATGTTCTTTGGATTAGCCATCGCTTGCAATTCATAACAATTTTTGGAGGCGATCACTCATTGCTAGATGAATGAAGCCAAATGCAAGACAAAATAAGAGATCAAGGGAACATGTGTAAGTGGGAGGGGCCACTATAGTAATTATGTTGTTAGATGTTGTGGATGTTAATGTTTGAAATGTATGTAGTTGTGTTGTGTTATAAGCAATCTCTAGTTCCTTAAATTGCCACCAAGTTTTTTCAATTTTTTTAGAGTTTAGGCATATCATCACTTGAACTTTGACCTAAACTAAATAGTAAGGTGAGCCCCTTAATGTTTTACTTTAATTAAATACTAACACTTATATCACCCAAAAAAAAATCATATGGTCCCTTAATTTAATCTCATAATTTTGTAATTTTCACTTCATGAAAATATATTGATCCTATATTTGGTCTCAAGTATGAGCTTCAAATACACTTCTTGTGTTCCCTTTCTCAATTTCAAGGGAAAATTTGTTCCTTAGATTAGTTGTGAAAATGCGCTAAAGAAAATTGCGTTTTATCATCTTCTTTTAGCCTTGCATCTTGTTGATGTACCTATTTACTTAATAGTGACACCAAAGCTACTTTTTCCTTACAATTTTAGTTGTAAAATTGTATTGTTTTCAAGAGATCTTTTCAGTGGACATTCCAAGTTCATTTGTGACTGAATTTAAAACAAACTTGAAGTTTTCATTGTGGATGCAAAATTCGTGTGAAATAAGTGGAATTTAGTTCATAGAATAAGCTTAATTTACATATTTTGTAGTTGATTATGTGTTTGACAAAAGGTGCATTTGGGGTTCAATGCACAAAATATTGCTTTTGGTTGCTATAAAAGGTTTTGCCAATTTGCTTGGAACCTTGTTTTAAACCTTGTTTGAAAAATTGTAAAATTATGTAACAAGGAAGTGGTTAATCGATACCAATTTTTTTGGAATTGTTGGTGAAGGGTGAGAATGTGGCAAGACTTGATTTGGGTGCAAGTGATGATCCCATTGTTGCCAAGAATATTGAAGATCATAAAAAATTGCCAGGTTTGAGAACCTACTATAGATAACACTTAAACTCATGTATCATGTAAAAATTGTTTAAACGAGCCTTTTTTCACATGGACCAAATCTAGAAAGAAATGGTACAACTATTGTGGATATAATTGTAAATGCATTTTAATGTCCTCGTGCACACAAACTTGTTATTCCTCATCGCAAACACATCACTATTTTGGTTTGCACAAGGACAATTAAATACAATTTGTGGTTCAAAAACTTGAATCACATCAATCTTACATTATTCATTTCAATAATTTAAAAAGATAATAATATGGCTTAACCTTTCTTGGATTGACATCTAAATTCATACTTGTTCAACATGTGTCGTATGTAAAGCACATTTTGAATTAATGTACTTGGACTACTATAAGTTTATGATTATTGTTCTTCCCAAGTTTTGTCCACATGCAAGCTCATGTCTAATGAAGAGTCAATTTCTTTCCAAGAGATATGCCATTTTTATAATAAACATTCGGAGCTTTGAATTTTTAACAAAGATTACAATTTTTTTTTTCATATATAGTTAAACTAGTTCAAGCTTACTGCTAATAATAAAACATTAAAAAATTTCATAACACATTCCATTGCCAAAAAATTTCAATATTTTCCTATTTAATTGCAAACGCAAGATCCAAACATAAACATTATGTTAACTCACGCTTGAAAGGTTGACTACTAGATATCACAATTGATTAGGTACACAATTGATTGTAGTCATTACATGCTTTAAAAATTTCCTTTTGAAATAATAAGTTGGCAAAATTAATGATCAAAATTTGGTGACATTGTTGGTTAAGTTTCTAAATTGGGATGGGGATGGGTGGGTGAATAGTGTTTACAATTAGTGCGGTGGTGGACATGGATGTGTGTTTGCAACGTATGCTTGTTGTAGTTTGTGGGAGTGACAAGGTGGTGAGTGTTTGGAGTTATATTCGATTGACTTGTGAAATGTTGTGGAGGTGATTATGATTTAAGTCCTTTACTCCATAAACTTATTTGGAATGCTTCAATTTGATTCAAAGCAACCAAGTATATGGAACAATGTTTTTATTTAAAACTCTAATCTCTAATCTCTTCCCATTAAATTGTCTAAAATTGACACTTCTTTTGACGCTTTTGGTTTTGTAGGTTTGATGAAAACCCACTCGTTGTGGCAATAAATTGTTTTGAATTACTTGTGGCCTTCACAAAATCAATCAAGGTTTATTGTTTGATGGGCAACAAGTGAGTAATTTCAATCAAATGCAAGAAGGGAAAAAAAAAAACCCCCAATTTACTTAATAACATCCATGTGATTGTGTTGTGTTGTGCGGGTATTTGAATTTTCAAAGAACCGTTGGATCCAGTTCTTTGAGAAAATTTAATCAAAATCAAAGAATCACTAGTTTAAATTATTTTTAGAATGTTGAGGTTTTATGAAAGCACTTCAAGTTTTTTGGTTGGATATTTGTTTTTTTTTTAAAAAAAAAATTGAGGATTGTGATTATATACCAGAATTGGTTACTTTGAATTTTTTATTTTTTTTTGAGAATCATGGGTTATGAATCGTACAACCCATCGTGATAACCACCAAGGGTATGTTCCTGTTTCTAATAACCGCCCAGCACTGGTGCACAGACAACAGATGCTGTTAACGGAATTTGAAAGGGAAGATGTTCGACAAATGCGGTTCAGTCCAAGTGAGCACTTAGTGGCCGTGGCATATGGAACAAGCATTGATGTGTTTTCATCTCACACATGGACACTTCTTGCAACATTGAAGGTCCCCCCCTTGTTCTATTATCTCTTTACTTTACTTAATTCATGTTTTGGTGAGAGTTTGATGGAGGGTAAAGAAGGACCAAGAGCATCTCCAAGGGTTCTCAGTATGAGTGACCCTGCAAAAAAAATTATTTTTCACATCCAAGTTTAGTTATTTACTTTTCTTTGCATTGCAACCCCACCCATAAAACCGAAACAGGGACAGCAAATCAGGTAGGGAACTACTAACAGCAAAGCAAACCAGCTGGACGAATCATTATGATTGGCCAATCAGAAACACCGATCAGAAGTCAGATCGTATCATCTATCAGAGTTTGTCTGCAGGTGCACAGCGTTGCTGCGCCTTACCAGCCATGGCAAACTGTGCACTTATGCTAGCTGAGCCAAAACCATTTTCCTGAGCCAAACCGGCATTTTTTTGACTTTTCTTCAACTATATTTTGCCAAATAATTTTCTTTGGGTTCGTAGCTCTGCTCTTAGCAACAAAATTCCATTGCAGGGTCATAAGGGAGTAATATTGGCAATTGCATGGTCTTTCGACTCCATTTATTTGGCTACAACCGACAGAGATGGGGTCATGATTAGCTGGTTCATGGACGAATATTCGGGCTATTCCAAACATGTGAACGAAGGCTCTATTTACACCTCCATTTCGTATGAGCCAAGTAGGCAATTTATATATGCATGTGGGCCTAACATACCCCTACGTATTTTTGACACCGACAAAATATCTACCTCACGACAAGTCCTACCCGAATTATTCTCGAATCCGGATTATCAATTGGACCCGAGCAAAATGTACACTAGACTCGACAACCAAGAACGGGTTGGGACTAGTTTTGCACATCTTATATTCAGGTCTTTTAACACAAGTATCCATCAAAATAGGTTTCAATGCCTTGAGCTATAAATGGATGAGTAAATTTCATCTTAGTTTTTTTGGCGATTGGATTGTAATGTTGAGGTATTTTGACACCTTATTTGTTCATGTTTTTACCTCCACAAAACCCATATCGACAACATTAACCATAATTGATTTGTGGTATAATTGTGCACTTCCATTATGTAACTTTTAGAAAGATGTGGTACAAATTGAAACTAAACCAAAACCAAGCAATTTTTTTTGGCCTTTATTTTCTTTGGCATCTCATCATGTGTGGTAAACCCTAAACCCCAAAAGCAAAGGAAGAGTTCCAAAATTGTTGTGGGTAGATCCCAAGAAAGGAACCAACATACAAAAATCAAACTATTGCTTAGATTGTAAAGAACTTGTAGGACTTTTTTTTGGCCTTGCCTACTAAGGTAAGGATAGTGTGTTTAGATTCATTATAGAGTATATAGTAGCTTAATGGATTTTGGCACCTAGGTAATAATAGGTCTATTTTTATATGAAGATTTTGGTTCAATGTGTTGAAACTTGAGATTAGGTTATAGAGTTATAATATCTTTGAAGGATTTTGGTTTCTTTAAGAGGATTTTTTGAAGATTGAATTTTGGCATGGTGAAATATTTGAGTTTCCACAATTCTTCTTTTGCTTTAAGATACTTTTTATTCGTAAATGACAAGGCCAAAGCGTGACACATCCCTTGTTTTTAGTGTAGTTGGAGGCTAAGTTCCTCACTTTTTCATCCTTGAAGAGTGGGGAATTTCAAACAAAATGTAATGCCCAATCTCTCTCTCTCTCTCTTGGGGCCAATTCATTTTTGGAAACACTTGTGCTCCATTTCAAAATTGTTCCCATGATACCCACTAGATACCCGATAGATACCCACCTAGTATCATAGGGGAAAAAATAATTTAAGTAATCAAAATCCTACAAGTCTTTTTACATACGATAAAACCCTAAACCAAAACCATGGCCTTGAGCTTTATGTACCACAAAACTAATCCACCAACATTTTTCTCATGTGATGTGGTGCACATACATACATACATACATTTGATCATATTCAAACGTGATGGCAGGCCGGCGGTTAAATGTGAAACAAGGTCCAAAGGCGCAACTCGGATTGTAGGTATGTTTGACAAAGGATTGCTCATAGCAACAACGGGAACAGGAGACATGCTTCTATATGGATTGCCACCATCAAAGGACAAAACAACCCTTATATGGGAGGAGCATATCAATGTGGGTAAGTTATATATATATATATATATATATATATGAGGGTATCACATGGTTATAAGTTATATATTCATTTTGCAAGCATGAAAATCTTTACTTTCACACAGGAAATGTAATAATCTAGAGCAGTGTTTTTATTTTTATTTTTAAAATTTTGCTTGGTTTTTATTTTATTTTATTTTATTTTATTAATTTATTATTATTATTCAGTTTTATGGTGTAGAAATCATTATTGACCATCCCATAAACATTTTTTTTTAGCATTAGTTGGTGAAAAGTTTCCAGAAAGCTGTCAAAATTGTAGAAAACTGGCGAAAAAAATTGCCCAAAATTAAAATTTTAATATAAATTAAACATTTGGAAAATAATTTTTTTATGAAAAAAAAAAAATTGTCACTGAATATCCCTTTTCATTTTTTTTGAGGTCGTAATGTTTTCAAAAGTGTGCCAGAAAATAAAAGAAAAGAAAATTACTCATCTAGATCACACTTAAAGTGTTAAAGATGTTGAATTTGAACCGACTTAAAAAAATGTGAACCCAATTATGATGTTTGAAAATTTAGCAATTGTGTATTATTAATTTTCATCTCTATTGGTAGAGATAATGAATTTATTATTATTATTATTATTATTATTATTGTGTCACTAGGAACAATCGTTGGCCTATTTGTTGATGAGAAACATAGTTTGGTGTTAATGGGATCCGAATATGGCTCCATCCTAATATTTGCCATAAACGCACTCAAGCAAAAGTCCTATACAAGCAAACAACTTCCTCTTCCAATTCTCTCCAAGTTACCACCATGTGATGAAAATGACCTTGCAAACCTTGAGATGATAATGGAAGATGACTATAAGGAGTTAAAGTTGGCATCCGAGGTAGTAATGCACATGTGTCAAACTCTATCGAATTGTGAAAAATATTTTTTAAATGAGTTAATTAATGATTTTATTTATTTATTGACTCAAAGAAAATTTCATGTGTAATTTACGCTTGTGTTTATACTTGTGGGGGGCATGGATATGATGATTGCATAATAAAATGGAAAACACCAATTTAATTAGAGTTGAGTTATCAAATGATCAATATATTGTTCCCCTTGAATGAATTTGGCATTAATAAATTACTTTTGAATTTCTTAATTAAAATATCTTTTTTTATAATCAAGAATGCCAAAAATTGGTATATTTAAACTCATCATGCCTAAAATTAATCATTCCCCTTTACAAGCTTTTCACATTTATTTTAATTTAGAGCAACCATTGATGAATTTTTATGATCTTGATATTAGGAAATCAAGTCTCAGTTGGAGATTGAATTTGACAAAATGAATCTTCAAGAGCAAGCTGATGAGCAAGAAAGGCAAAGGATCCTTGAAGAGCAAGATAAACTACACAAGAGAATCGAAGATGACTTGTTATCCCAAGCTCAACATTTGGAGACACGCATTCAAATGGCAGAGAGTGACACACAAACCACAATTCAAAGCTTGGTGGATGCACAAGCGTTAAGCTTGACAGAAATGCAAAATTATTACCAACATAAGGTGCATTTGCAGCTCTTCAATTGTCTCGACATTCATGGATTGCTCTCATTGAGTTGGCATAACTTACTTAAAGAGTAGGTGTAACATAAACCCTAAACCCTAAACCTACTCCTTGCTAGGAGGAAAATTCATGAATATAAGGTGCCCTCCACATACACTAAGAAATTTGTTTTTCCATGTGTACCCAAGGAGCTGGCATTCCTGAAAGGGCTCTAAGAGCATCTTCAGCGGTGCTTAGTATGTGACGCTGAAAAAATATTATTTTTCACATCCAAGTTTTAGTTCTTTACTTTTTCGCAACCCCACCCATAAAACCGAAACTGGGACAGCAAATAGGTCGGGGGGAACTACTAATAGCAAACCACCTGGACCAATCATTATGATGGATGGGCCAATTAGAAACACTCATTAGTAGTCAGATCACATTTATTACACTGTTTTCTGTAGGTGCACAGAATTGCTGTGCCTTTTACGAGAGCCACTGCAAATTGTTGTACAATTATGCTGAGCCAAAACCATTTTGCTGAGCTAAACTGGCACATGTTTTACCTTTTCTTCATCCAATTTTTTACTCTGCAGGATCACATACTAAGCACCGCTGGAGATGCTCTAAGGGCATTACTCTATGCAAAGCACTACCAGAAATTTATTTTTTTTCATTTCTTTCTTGTGATACCCAACTGGGTATCTACCGGGTATCATGAAAAATAGAGGGGAGTGTGCAAGGGGTCAGTTATTAAGTGAGTGAAATCGGATCAAATCCCTTCTTTTGTTTTTCCTTATCCTATGATGTCTAAGTTTTGTTTTTGTGATACTTCAAAAAAAATCCCACTTGAAATTACTTTTTATTTAATTGGCAAATTTTATTAGTATCTCGAGTGTTTTACACATCTTATCCACGTGAAAATTCAGTTAAATACAAATGCAAAAGAAAGAGACAATTTCACACTCGCATGACATCATAGGAGAATGGGGAGAAATTGTTTATTGCATCATATCATATATATATATATGCTATACACCTATGAAATGAAGATTGGTGGTCCATGTGTATTAAGGCATTTGTCTATCGCCGCATGATTATTTCTCATAATGAAACTTTCAATTCTCAAATTTGCCCCACATCAACATGAATGATCAAGATTGATGAAGAGCTCAAGAGGTCCAACATAGTCAAGGAGCAAGTACAAAGAGAGAAAGATGCAATGAAAGCTCAAATGAAGGAAAACCAAGAAGAGTTCTTTGAAAAGTTGGGAACCATTCAACTTGCATTGGAAGCTGTTAATGCAAATGCTGACGCGCGGATTCAACAATTGAAAGGAGCTTGTGACAAAGATGTGATGAATTATAAGGTTTGTTGTTTGATTAAAATCAATGCATTCTTTGTTTTCTTATTTGATCTTACATCTTTACACATACAATTCTTCTAGGGATAGATTAAGAAGTGATCATATTCAAGTTGAACATATGACCCCATGGAGAGGATAATTACGAGGCTGCATTGGATATACGCCATTATATATAGAGACTTTGAGATTACATGTGATTGCAAGCTATGCGTTGGTTATCTCAAACATCATCAATCAATATTAAGTTATAATTATGTGTTCTATATACTCATTGATGTAAACAAATGTGGTGCATTTTGCAAATATTGAACACAACATGTGAATGCACTTCAATCATATATAGTAATTATTATGGCCATCCACCACATGCATTTAGAAGTTGTAATGGATGAAATTGATGTAATATAATATAAGTAAAATTTGATTTCTAGATGTTGAGATTAATCGTGCAATTTGCATACATGTAGCAAATTCATAGACAACAAACAATTTCAAGTTATAATATTATGGCTCTAGGAGATAGGGCCACTTTCCAAAGTGGTCAATTGTCCATTTAATTCACCACTAGCTTGGATGTTAGATGTTACAAAAAATGACCAACCCAATTCAAATAGGAAGGATTATTAAACCAATTATTAGGAAAATCCATGAACATAGTTGGGTTTTCTAATTCCTTTGAAAAAAAAGCCCAATAATTTCACCCATTACTTAGCAATCCAAAAGTATCCACATCCAAAATAGAAAACTAATACTTAAAATTTTTAGGGTGTAATAATGTTTAGTTTTGGAACAATGTCCTTTTTTTCAATTTGAACATTTGTTGAATAATGTGTCCAATTTATTGAATTCCATTATATGGATTTTATTCCTCTACCAATATTCATAAAAAAATAAGTGAATTGATGAACATTAAGAGTATAGGATATAAGATTAAGCACTTTTTCATGCAGAACTTGGTCCATAATGTTATTTTTTTCAATTTTTTGATGTGTAGTAGAAACATGGCAATTTTAAAGATTTTTCTCAATTTTTGATGATTTCTTTGAAAAAAGGACTATTTGAAAAATAAATAAATATTTGAATTTTGTTTTTTTGCCAAATGATCAAAATTCAACACAAAAGAACACTACCTAAAAGCCTGCAAAAAAATTAATATGGACATTATAGACCATATAGTTTTGTATCACATGGCGTATTAATATGTTACTTTGTTAGAAAAAATATTAACAACACATCTTCTTGAGGAAAGGCCTACTTCTTTGGGTATACCTAGCTTCCAAACTACCATACAAATATCAAAGCATGAAGTAACTTATATATACCACAAATTGGTTAAAGATTAGTGAAAATGAAATTGTCATACATTATTTTGTTCATGAAGATTGCAAATTGACTAGTTTCAATCTTATGATATCTAGCAAAGTTATGACATAAACATGCAAATTACTGACGAGGAGATGGATTCTGCTCTCAATCGATCAACAAAAGGGATTGCAAAGGAACGAGGTCGTCTTGCATGGGCACTTGATAGGCTTGCACATGAGAAAAAATTGAATATGAATTTTCAAGCACAAATTGATAAGTTGGAAGAAGACGAGAAGGGGAACAATGCCAATTTACAAGAGCTACAAGAAGTAAGATTATTGACGAATGTAAAAACTATCCAATCATAATAAACATGTGCACCGTTCCATCTTGCTTCGATTATAAAGTGATGTTTAGTCATGCATTTAATTAATACATTAAACTTCAATTGAAAAGTCCTAAAGTCTTGTTTGTCATTGTTGAAGTTATAGATTTTGAGTGTTTTCTTTGGTGAAAGGTTGGCTTGTTTAACATTTTATTTTTGTAATGAAACAATTGTTGCTTGTGGGTTTATAGGAAAATTTGAATTTGCAAAAACTAGTGCTTGAATTGGATCATCAACGAGCTTACACCAAACAACAATTGCTAGAAACTCATGAAAAAGGAAATTCCTTGTTGAAGCACCAAAAGGACCAATACACTATGTCCCTTGTTCGTGACTTAAGAATTGAACAGGTTTGAATTAAAAATATCTTGAATGACACATACTATTACTTTGGGATGTCAACATTAATTTATAATATTATGTCAAATTGTGAATCACGACTCCATGATGATAAATTCAAGTTAGTGCACATATGGTTGTGATGCATATGACTACTTTGATTAATTTTTAGAAATCATTGAAATTAACACCAAATTCTAATCTACTTATGTTCACCTATTTCCACAAAGCCCAAACAAAAAATTTAGGCTTAAGGTGTGAGAAATTAGAGTTGCCATGTTTTTTTTAAATAATTTGCACACCAAAAAATAAATAAAATGAAATGTGCATTCCAAACCTTTGATGTGCATTCATGGCAGTTGCTAAAAAGCTCAATGGAAAATGAAGTGGCTGAATTACAATGTAAATTAAGAAAGATGGAAGAATATCAGGTAAATTTTCATTAATTTATTGATATTTACATGAATAAAGTTCTAGAACATTATGAACCCCATTTTTACCTTGAAACAATTCATCTTGAACTTTCCTTCTTGCAATAAATTCAAGCTTGGTGGAAATGCTAAGTATTTAATAATAAATGTAAAGTTGTTTGCTAATAGGCAAGTCATATGAAAGAAATAAAAGAGGCCCAAGAAAGAAAGAATCAACTTAAAGCAAAGTTGGGAGTTCGAAAATCTGAAATGCAAACAATGTATATCAAGCTTAATGGTTTGGATTTGTACATCAATGCATTCGTCCAAACCCTTCGCCAAATTGTTGAGAAGCATGACAAGATAGAATGGTCATCACTTATCAAAGATCTCTACATGATATATGTGAAAGGCATGCATCGAACAATGAAAGCAAATGGATTTGAAACACATGAACAAATAATGCATGAAAGGTATTTTTGGTGTGCTAACTACTACTAGCTACTACGTATGCTTTTGAGAATCAAACGACTCAAAATAGACTTGTGAAATACTTGACAAGGCCACATAAATCATAAACTTGAGACTAACAAATAACCTTGAATTTGATCATTGAAAGACCGAGCCTAGTACATCAACATGACAAAACATTCAACTATTATATTTAAATTGTTATAAGCATGGTTGACATTGTTATAGTAAACATCCTATCTAGAACCATTGTGTTCAATAAATAAAACTCAACTTTTATGGTCAAGCTTTTATCGATCCATTTGAAATTGTTAAATTTTAATATTTGGGTTTCTCAAATTTCTTGTCCAAATCAATTAGTAATTTGTCTTGTGAGCTTAGGCAAAGTTGTTTTTTTGTCTTGTGCAAGATTAACAATTGCAAATATCATATGCAAATGCATTACAAAATATCATTACAAATGCGTTACCTATTTTGTAATGGTTATACAGGGAAACACTTGAAAATTTTGTGGTTGTATTAAAGAGGTCTATTGTTGCGAGGAAAAATGAGCATCGTAGACATGTAATAAAATATATGGAAGAGAATGTGAAATTATTACAAGATTATTCTGATGCAAATCAAAATGTTCGAAATTTGGCATATCATATCAAGGCACTCCAAGTAAATCCAAATTCAAAAAACCTAAAAATATTATACCTCTTTAGGCTTTCCCATGCTTATTTTTGGTTCAAATCTATCTTTAATATAATTTTGACATGTCAAGAACACAATCATAGAAAAGAAAAAGGTTTGTTGGGCAACATCAATAGAAAAACATCATTACTATGCATCTCTTTGTTGGTGCAAATTTTTGTGAAGATGCAAAAAAAAAAAAAAAGTAAAAAAGAAATATTCTGCAAAAAATTCCTCTCTTGAAAAGAAATCCCCAATTTCAAAGAAATATTTTTTTGAAAAACTTTTTGTCACGTTTCATCTCTGATTTTAATTTGGTAGCATTTCTCAAACTAGTTTATAAAATATTTAGATAAGTTCTTAAAATACATTGCCATTCAATGTTCAATCTCTCTAATTGGGATGCTAGACAATAACACAACATCAAAAAATTGAAAAAAATAATCATTGCACAAGGATTGTAATCATAAATATTGTATAATTTTATAGATATCAAAGCTAGGATATTGAACATTAATTCATAGAAAGCTAAAATCAAAGGCATTTGAGTATTTTCACCAAATGAATCAATAATTTTGTTGATGCAAATATATTTTGTTGGTTCTCTTTCTTTCATCTCAAATGATCAAACATGCAAGGTGTTGATTTATCCATTCGAACCATGTGGACAATAAATGGGTATCAAATGTTAAATTTTCATGAGTTTTCTATTGACTTGAATCTTTTGTTGTCAATTCTCTTTTAGGAGGTGGTTGGTCCTCCTTTGAATGTAGAATTTAAAACACAAATAATTTCCACCATGAAAATTGTACAAAACCATCTCTAGCAAATTTTCTATATAATTGTCACAAATCCATGACGTGATGTTGGTGAATGAAATTGGCATGCAGGGAGAAGTGGCACATTTGTCATTAGATGTTACAAAGCATCATAGATCAAGATCCTCCACACTAATGCAAATGCTTGAATCATCTAAGCAATCTAGCCCAAGTCCAACAATTCATCAATTGATTTCACAAGCACCCATTGGTGGACGACTTTCAAGGAGGTCTTCACGTTCACCATCACCCAACATTTGTGGGAAGTTTGAATCTAAGCCTCACAAATTAGAGCAAATCCAAGAACAAACCAAAAATCCTATTCCTTTGACAAAGATCATGAAACCTTACATGCACGATGGATCTGTATCCAAGCATATGTCTATTCCACACCAAATTTTGGCACCATCTTTAACTAAAGATACAAAAGAACATTGATCTTCTTCTATTAGGAATGTTCACTTATTAATTGGATTCAATATAATCATAAATAATATTTCTAAATAAAATGTACATTGATCAAATTTGCGACAAATTTTTGAAATCCAATATGTTAAAGTTAATCATGTTAATGTAATAATTTCAAAACTTGTATCCTTGATTGGAGATTGCATTAATATGGTTATTTGAATTTGTGTTCAAGTTGAGAGAAGACACATAATTTCATATCCATGTTTCATAATTAATTAGAGGTCTATTTATTCCAATCTTATTTTGTTCATTTAAAAATGTGTATAAACCTTTGAAAGTCAAACCAACACACACTAAGGGTTATAAATCAATATGTGTGCATTTGTTTTGGGTTTAATTCATTTAATTATGCAACAATATGCCAATTTCTTATTTCCAAAGCAATTTAGACTATTATAAAAATCCATCTTACGAACAAAACTATCAATATTAAAAAGTCGCCCAAAACAATGAAAATTAAATATGTCATTGCATAAATTGAACCACTTGTTGACATTTGAAACTATGTGGTCTATTTAAAACATTTCATACACCAAAACATACAAGGTTATATTTCAATACAATCACACATTCTTAATGTCAATATGCCATGGATGTGTAAAATTATTTCATAGATGTAATTGACAATACATTAGTAATACCTACCTTTGAAATCATGCATTGGGACATAGACCTTTTGCATCAACTGTTGAAATCGTGATTCCAAAATCAAACAAAATTTGCAAGGTTATTCAATTTATATACCTAAGTTCCTTCAATTTTGGTAATATCATACCAAAATTTGAACTTCAACAAATGATTTTTTTAAAGTTGGGAATTTTCAATTAGAGGGTTGATAATTTTTTGAAAAAGTTGACAAAATACATAATAATTTAATTTATGTTGAAGTTGCCCATAACCATGTACAACAACATAGCTTTGCCATTGGGCTACTAATGATGGTACTAGGTTGTTGAACCCCAATATCCCATCAATTATTATTATTCTTGTCAATCCAAATATTATGGAATTGTGGCATGCAGCTTGCAAGTGATAGTGGGTTCAATTCATTCTAAAAGTAAGCTATGTAAAAAAATTATATATATATATATAGCCAACTCAAATTAGGTGGTAAGAATGATAGTAAATTATTAAAAATAAAAATAACTATTCATGCTCATTACACATTGTTTGGGCACAATATGCATGAATAATCACTTTAATTACTTGGCAAACCTTGCATAAGTTTTAAAAAGCAAATAAGATAATATTCAATGTTCCCCTTTGTTTTGGTATGATTGTTACTGCCAATAAAGTTCCAATTTTGCTTACCCTTTTTGGATGCACAAGTTTAGAGGCATGTATTTTTATTTTGTTTTTCATTTTTCTATTTCCATGTGACCAAAATGTTATATGAAATGAATGATGTCAATAGTCCACAATGACATGAAATCAACCAATGTCTTATATTGCTAAGAGAAATCATAAATTATTATCTAATTTTTTCACCATTTCATTCTTGTGACCTATTCACTTTCGTATCTTAACTAGTTCCACAACCATGGAAGGTCCAAGTTCATTCCAATGGGTTGAGGACAATTGTGACCCCATAATAAGGTACAATAGTTGAATAGCAAGTTTGTCAATTCTTTGTTGAATAATCATTTAATTTTGAAGATTTTATTTCAAAAAATAAAATATTTTCAAATATTCCAAAGCATGTTTCATTTTTCTTGACAAAAAAAATATTTTAAGAAAATATTTTTTGAAAATTTCAACATGTCTAAAATTAATGTATGTTTTTGTCAAACTTATTATTCAATGTGGGTACTACCTTCAATATTAACCATTAAAGCTAAATTTTGTTCCTTTTATAAAACCTCAATGGGTACATTCACAATTTTAGGAGCCACTTAAGAAGGTGGACATTATTTAAATTTATAATATTGTATCTTTGAAAAATCACAAGGGGAACACAATAATCTAGATTATTATTATTTTTTGAAAAATAGGCTCTTAACAAGTTTCAATTTGGTACAAATCGATGATGCTTCATTATTGATGAAACACTCAAAACTATGAGGTGGTCAATTTTTGTTTTTTTTCAAATTTTTTTTGGAAATGTGCACCATTTGTTTTCAAAATTTGTGAAAATTTTAATATTGATGGTTAAAAGGGTGAAGGAGTTGAGATTGGTGAAGTTCATTTTTACAACACATTTGAACACCTTTGGTTTAGAAAGTTTTTGGTCTTTGAAAATGTGTTTTTAACAAAAACAAATCATTTTTATATGATGAAAAGCATAAATACACAATAAAAATGAATGCATATATTATGTATGATCAAGGTGTAATAAAAAAAAATCAAATTTAAAACACAATTGTTAACTAGCTGTGAAAAATACAAAAATAAGATTAATAGACCAACACATGAATATCACATGTTACATGTCATCTTTCGAAAAGGATTTGTATTTTGGCACCCTTGCCTCATAAAACTATAAATACATCCCAATGCCACATGGGGCAAACTATGTAATACAACAATTCTTTCAAATGCTTATTTCATTTCACAAGCGTACCTCCAACAAGCACCAAAAGCTCCTTGGACTTCTTATAACCAATGGACAAGGAAGGAACAAAACTTATTGCGTATTAAATTGTCCACTTGAGCTTGTAGATACCTTCTTTTGTCTCAAGCAACAATCTTGAACCCATGTTAAATTCTAATTTAAGGCATTCATCTTAGCTTGGTGGACCATAGAAGGAACCTTCAAAATTATTCCATACTTACCTCAAAGCTCACCAATACACACATGATCGTGAAGATTGCACCATAGTTGTATTTGCAAGCTAGAGAGCATTAAAAACAACATGCTTGAGCCCCTAATAGTACTTTCTATAATGTATTTTTGGAGTGCCGTAAATGTCACATTGTTAGACACCCATGTTTGAGGTTTAATTTTTTTCTTTTTCCAAAAAGTAAGTAATGGTTTCCATATAATACATATCAAAGTACAATGTTTGTGAAGAAAGTTATACAAAATTCACAAAAGTCATGTCATAAGGGACTTCACCATTTTTGTTCAATTTTGGCGCTCTTCAAAGTTTTTTCAAGGAAACTTTTATGCCATCTTGAAATGGTTTGGAAACCCATATTTTGAATTGCTTATAACATTCATGAATTTTGAGAATTAATAAATGGACTCATTATTACAAATTACAATCATGGTGAACCCATTTACAAGTTTTTTATGTACTATTACATTGGAGGTTACACACATTAAAAACTCCCCCATTTGGCATAAAATATTAATTCTGAAATAATTCAAATATTTTACCAAACCATATTTGTGATTCCTTATGTTGCACACTACTTGTGAATTTAAAATAAAATTCTTTACAAGGGTTTACATATATTGTAGGGTTTAGGAATTTATATAAAGGGCAATTAGAACACTTAAAATTTTAAGACCAAATATGTGCATCATTTGATTATTGTTCTATGTTAAAGTTGATCTAATAAGAATGAATTCATATTTCTTTTTTTATTAAACTATTTTCTTTTACATGAATATTAATTACCTAATTTGGGATTGTTTAAATGCATTCTATGTATCGGTCTAAATTCTATCCACATGGATTTATTTATAAAATATTAATATGGACTAATTGGTCTTTTTAGATGTAAGCTAGATTAAAATTGAGTTTATGTTTGCTAAACAAACTAATTTTGGTTTTTTTAAACCGTTTCATGCAAATTGTTCAATTTTAGATTTATGTTAAGTTCAAAGATTTAAACTTGTTGATTGCAAAGCTATAAGAAGAGGATTAGGGAGTACTCAAGTTTGATCATGCTTGAAAATTGATGGCTAGAGTTTATGTTTGTTGAATAGCTTGATTCATGTTGCTTTTTATGTCATTGGTGGATTTTTTAAAAAAAATTTAGATTTAATATGTTTGTTGAACCACTTGATTTTTGGCAACTTTTAGCACATTGGTCAAAACACGAAAGCTTTGAAAGGTTAGGGTTTTGTGTATACGTATTTGTTGAGTAAATTGAAAAGAAATTTGCAATAAGAGGATTAGTACATAGAATTTGATCATGTTTGATGGTTTAAATGAATTTTTATTAAAGAATAGCTTATGATTCTTTTATTACAATTGGGTTTTTCTAGAAAGTTGTGTTTCTTAGAGATTTTGAAGAGAATTTTGGGGGAAAGTTTTAGAACCTTAATGAAGATGAGATGATTGCACTCGGGGGACAACAACAACATTCTGTTGTTGTTGCTCTGACACTTTAAACCATCTGTGATCTCCATTCTCACCTTAACACAAACAACACGGGCTCTAGGGATCAGCCTTCAATTTTCGACCAGAGTGAACCAACAACAACAACACCCCACCTACGTAAGTTGCAACCATGACAACTGGAAGTTGGAAGGTGAAGGAGAAGAGGACAAAAGTCGCAACCTTCAATCATCAATCTCATTGGCAAGCCAAGTGGATATATAACCGGATACAATGTGTATCCTACAATGATCTAGCCTACTAAGAAGAACAAAGGTCCCTTGAATTGTGTCACTCTTCAAACAGCCACAGGGAACAAATGTTATGTTCATGTAATAGATTTACACAAGTCACTTGATTTTAAGTTAGCTCTTTGAGAACCCCTGATTGTATATATTACTGGGAACTTCGGGAAATTTTTTTCCTTACTCCCACGATTTGATCAATGTGACCACCCCCCTTTGATGATATAACAAGCATGATTTGAGTTTATTCAGGTGTGACTGAAAATTGATTCACCTTAAGACCTTACCCTTTTTAATTAAGGCCTTATCAAGCTCTTGGCCTTGTGTAAAAGTTTGTGCATGCGCAACAGAGATGGCCGCACATCTTGTGCTTGCAGATATATCTTCTTCATCTCCCACCACCCTTTGTTAACAACAGTGGCTGGATCTGTAAGGATTGGGTCTGTTGAGTTGTATTTATCACTGAGAGAGCTTTCTGCTGCTTCAATTTCGTAAGGCAGATACTGGAGCCCGAGTTTTGTTGCGGGTTCACCATAGTATGTGAATGCAGCCCAATCGGTGCCAATTGGGATGATCTGGATGAACACGGATCCAGGTCGCATGAACAGGAAATGGGTCAGGGCTGCACCATGTACACCCATCAGGACATCACTCTTGTGCAGCAGCCAAAAAACTTTCTGCAGCTCTGTGGTACGATGAGGTTTCAAGAGCTTCACTCTGAAACCGACCTTCTGTGCCACCTGTACAATTTTCCCTATGTTCAACAACACCCGTGTCCCTTGGCGCACGAGTATGGTGAGTTGGGGCATCACCTTGGCATGGTAGGAGGAGGCCTTCGAGCTCTGCTTCTTTTCTTCCTCAGGTGATGATGGTAATTTGTAGGCATGGCTAAGCAGTGCTTGGAAATCCCAAATGGTCTTATGATCAGGCATCAACATGGGATCAATGCTCTGTTCTCCATGAATGTGCAGCCCTACTGTGAGTTCTGGAAAGCAATGCACCTGGGATTCTTTCTCAAAGTCAATGAGTGGGTAATTTGTCATTTCTTGTATGACGTTATTGTACTTAGCAATCCACCACTCATGAAGCTCTGAGATCAAGAACACCACCTCACGCTTCAGGTGTTGAGTTGTGATGAAAAGTGGAATGAGGCCATCGTGAAACTCATGGTACAGGTTGCCAGTGTAGCCTCCCGTGCTGAACACCACACCTGGCACAGTATGTTGCACATCACATTTAATGGCACTTGTCAAGGATGATGATGGCACACTTTGCAAGGTGACCTCATGCACAGTGTCCATGCAGCTCTTCTCCCACTTGCGGGTGTAAGGTTTTACCTTCTCCTCTCCCAAGGAAGTCCTGCCATCAACAGCATAGAGTACAAAAGAATGGTTGATGCTGTTCAAGCGAATGTCACCACGCATATTGCACACATCTGTGCGGAATTGTGACCGGTCACACTCAAACACTTCACCTGCAAGCCTTCTCTCCAAGCCCTCCTTGGAATATTTTTTCTCTGCAAGTTCCTCTGTTTCACCAAAATTTTGCAAGATTTAGCAAATTGGCCAATGTGGTTTCATCTCCTCCTGCATACACCATAGAGTTCTCCTATGTGGTACTATCTGGCTCTGCTTGCTACTAGATTGGCTCAAGAAGAGCAACTGCAAAGGCAGGCATGATAGAGGCACAGTCAAAACTTGTTCTCATGGACATGAGGCTTGCACAAAGAGAGTCCTAGGAGTGATATTCATGCCATCCCAGCTACGCTTTCTATCTAATCTCACACTGAGCTTTGACAAATCAATAACACATTTCACAGATCTAAAAAGCTCGCTGATATTACATAAATTCAGAACAGAAAGAGAGAAAAAGCAGACCTAGTTTTACAAAATTGAAGCGAGAATGAAGGTTGAGAAGTGTCAAGGCTCCAAAGAAAGCAAGCAGAGTAATTCCCACCCTGAGTGCATGGAGGCAAGCTGCCCTTTCCCATGTCACACCTCGCCAAGAAATTTTCCTCTTCCTTCCTCCTCTACTACACCCTCCAACTTCTCTTGTCTTCATGCTACTACTCCACCTGATCTGTTACTCAACTCCAACATCCTGCAGGTACATTCCCTCCTCCCATGACTTGTTTGAAACTCAACTCAAATTTGTTGTCTTTGTTCTTGTTCCTCCACATCCAAATCCTACCCCTCCTCCCACAATAATACTCCCCATCACCACCACCAGACCCTGCATGAGATTCCCATGCTGTCATCCACCTCTTCTTGTACAGCTGCTCTACAACCACAATATTGTGAAACAACAAAAAGACACCACAAATGGTATCTATTCTCCACACAGTCACGGTGATCGGAGCTCAGGAGATGCAATATTCCCACATTCCACACCAGCAGCAGACAACAAGATGGTCTTGGCCTTGTGGGTGTGGTAGACAGCTGAGTCAAAGATGCAAAACTAAAAAGAGAATCCATGACAAAAAGCAAAGAGATAGCTAAAGACAATCACACTTGAATATGAAACAAATGAAACAAACTCTCTCTCTTTTCTTTCTCTCTCTCTCTCTCTCTATGTTTGGTATTACCAGCCACCAAAGGACTTAAGAGTCTTTTGTTGAGCACAGAGGCAAAAGTACAAAGAAGGGGGAACACAGAGAAAACTGTTTCAGAAGCAAGAAACAGTCACAATTGAGTTAGTTGGTAAAGAGAATTGAGTAAAGCTACTGAATGAGGAGCAGCAGGTGTACCTAACCCTCTCCCCACCACCCCATGTGCAACAACAAATGAAGCAATCAAATGAAAGAAAGAAAATCATCATAACTGAAATATATTCATATACATCACACACCATGATGATGAACATTCTTTGTCTTGTTGCCTTTGTCAACAACAACAACAACAACAACACTGGACCACCCACCACCACCTCCACCCACCACCACCTTTACCCTCAGACTCCCATCTTCTCCAATCAACAACAACAACAACAAACCAAAAAGGGTGCCCAAAATCAGTTGTACATCCAATCCCCGCCTTCAATGGTGTATACCTACTTACTACTTGAGCAAACAACAACAGCATCTTCTTGTTCAGCATCTTCTTGTTCTTCTTCTTCTTAATATGCCTTCCAAGGGAAGTTAGTTGCTTGCTTACTTGCTTACTTACATACTTTCCAAATTCTTTTCTTTTCAAAGACATGCAAGAAAATATTATGGGTTGCAACTTATTAGTAGCAAAAAAACATAAAATTAAATAAAAATTCCAATAACATGTGATTTCTTTTTAATATAGAAAAGGGTGCTTGGAATTTTCTTATGAAAATTTTTTGAACAGTTTTTTCTGCGCATATTATTCCTACTCTCTGCACCTGATGGATGCACTCACGAGAGAGTGCTTCTTGTCCAGAATTTGATGATCAGCAGCAGCACTTTTTGTTATTCCTTTCATTCTTTCTTTCTTTTCGCCCTAACATGTTTTCTGAATCGTGTCCCGATCTTGCTGTTTCTAAAAGCTCGGGACTTTTGCCAATTTTTGCGAGAGGCAAACAACTAGAAAATATAGTCAGATCAGGACGACTTTGTCATTTTGTCACAAGCACAAAGAAAGAAATCAGCTGGTTGCGGAGAGTCGAAAGCGTCCACGACATGATGCTGACTGACTGAGCTCTTGCAATTGGTTCTATATCTTGTCTTGATGCCAACGTCCGTCACCTTCAGCGCAGTGCATCGTCTTCTCCTCATGTTTTGTGTGCAAAGGTCGATTTTTTTCAGCTGTTCCATGAATGAGAGAGAGAGAGAGAGAGAGAGAGAGGAGGAGGAGGAGGAGAGTCGTTTGACTCCAAAATTGTGCATGCCATTTTGGTGGACGACGTCTCTTCGTCTCGTTCGGTTAGGTTTCTTCCCACGTCGGCACTTGCCACCTGATTCTCTGCGACTACTATTGAGTTAGTTACAGCAGCACTTGCCACCTGATTCTCTACGAGTACTAGTCCTGCTGCAGGCTGCAATTCAACATCCGCGCAGGCATCATGTTCCTCCTCACAGAGATCTTATCAAGCCTACTACTACTACTGCCCATGACCTTCGAGTTCTAGGCATGTGAAATCGGAGAAATTGTGATCTCCAGTGCAGCTTCCGGTATAAGATTGGTTGCAACTGTTATTAGTAGAGGACTTCTTCTTCTTCTCTTTGGCTAAATTCCAGTTTGCAAATGTTTGTGAAGCCCACCGTCTTGTATTTCCTGGTTTTCCAGACAATTGAAATTTGCTCAATCAATCCCCCAGCAGAGAGTGCAGCCTGGAAGTCCTGCATTTGTTGAGCATTTGTTTTCCTGTACAATGGCGCACATCTTTTTGTGACACCCCCACCCTCCCTCACATCATGCCTCAAAACCTTGTTGTCCATGATGAGCAGTCACATCTTCTCTTGAAGCATCATAAATGAATCAGGTGCCAGCATCCTTCCAATTTAGTTCACAAAGAGCCATGGTGGAATGGTCATGGTCATTGCCGCTTTCAAGTAGAAGCAGAAACAAGACCCTGCTAATCTGGTGGCACTGGTGTCAAATTGCAATATCATCATGAAAAGAATGGAGGCAGAAGTGCGAGATATGCTCAGATGGCAATGCCACTACTGCACTCTCAAGGGATTGGAATTGTGATGGACCAACAATATACAAAGTGTCAAAGGGTATCTTTCATTGAGGAAGAGAGCAGCATTTGCAAGGTGCTATTGCTGCTGTCTATATGTTATGCTGGAGATTGTGGGTCGTGCACACCAATTTTGCTTCTTTACCAAACCCCAAGTGAAAAAACTAGGGTCTGAAACTTGCAATGAGTGCACATGAAGGAAAAGAAAGTGCTGCTGAACTTGGAGGCTCTTCTTTGAGGGCTGACTACTCTTCTCCAAAAGGCAAGAAACATGCAAATCCTTTGGATGAGGATGAGGCGAAGGCAGTCCACCAGGCATGTACACACCCATTGTACACATTCCACATGCAAATGTCCAAATGATTGTTAGAAACTTCTGAACTGTGCATGTGAAAATGGTGAGCACTTTGTGAACAAGTGCATGCACCAATTTTAGACATGTCTACATTGCTTTGGTCAAACATGTTGCAGATGTTTGTCTGGATCAGCAGGTGGCAACAGTGGCACAGTCCAGTATACGGAGGCTACAGATGGTGGTTAAGGAGAAAGAGGAGGCCATTTTGAGCCTGCAAAATGCAGTGTCCGCAGCATACCAGGCTGCACTGCAGGAGCAAGCACATAATCAAGCACAACTGGAGGCACTGCATGCTGTGTTGTCTGTGCATGGAGAGCACAGCATTGAGCATATGCACCAGTCATTGCAGGTAGTACACAGACCACTCTTCATGAGCAACAGATTCCCCCCTGCAGGCTCCACATGCATCATTACATACTCAGGCAATACCCTTTAAACCAGTTCTGGTGCTGCTGGGGTTATGGCATGGATCGGGTAGACTTTGGCAAGGAAGAAGCCCAAAAAAGATGACAATGGGCTCACAGGGACTCTTATCAGGTCAATGGCAAGGTTGATTGATGATCAGCTCCAAGACCTAACAGCACAGCATGAGCAAGAGATCAAAGCTCTGGAAAGAAACATGGATGTGTACAAGAAGCAGTAAGTTAAATGTTTTTTTTTTCTTTGTTTATATACTTATCTACACCGTCTGCCAGGAGCTGATGAAGTCAGTGGGTACCTAGTCATGATACTTGTCATTGCCATTCGTGATGGTCTGACATTCTGTGAGCAACTCTCATAAGATTATGACTGCACTCAATGTCATGTTATTGTGGAGATTTCTCTGCAATTTCATAGATATATATCTTCTTTGCATGGGCATCTACAACTTGCTTGGACTCTTGAGACGTTTGAGCTTCTGAGATCAAGTTGGTATTTGAGAGCATGAGATCTCCATCATCTCTGACCCCTGCCTTAACATGGATTCATTTGCTGCCTTTGGCCTGGGGGAAAAGGAGCCAAGAATTGGAGGCCAATTTGGAAGAAGAAAGACAGCAACACCAAGCCCATGTCTCCCAGATTGAAGAGGTTGTAAACTGCTAGATCTGCATGTTGTCTTGCATGTTGCACATGTGTGTGCTTGTACAGTTCAGTTTTGCTTAAGGCATGCAGAAATGATTCTGTTCCTGCAGTCCTCTTCTATTCTTTCAAGGTTGTTCAAGGTAGACTTGTTGGTGTTGATGTTTCAACTGTAAGAAGCTGGGCCTTTTGATAACTTAAGTCAGAACTAGAGACCACCGGTAGACTGCAAGGGACTCACTGAGTCACCATTATCACAGGAAATGCAAACTCAAAGGCCAAAGGAAGAGCATATACGGCGCCTGGAAGCAGAGAAGTTCCAGAGCCAACTCAGTAAGGTCCGCCATGGCCTGCCCCTCTTGCTCTTACCCTCTCACATGTCAAGCTTCTGAAGAGGTAAGTATGTGATGTGTCAGAGCTCTGTGATTGCATGTTTGGTTCCAAAGCTGAGTTTCAGGATTTGAGGTGGTTATCATGTATTTCAGAATTACTGAATCTCTTGAGCCACTTAACTAATGGGCAAAACACAAGATTCTGTACTAGATTCTGGACATATTGTTGTTCAATCACAACAGTAAGAACGAAAATCGTTGAACATCTGTGTACACATTAGAGGGTGAAACTGGCTTGAAAAATATGGCATGACTTGGTGTGGAGTAGGAAGCAAGGATGTTAAGCTCAAGGAGGCAAGGGAAGAGTACAAGCTGCTAGAACTAAGACTGATGGAGGCTCAGCAGAAGAACTTGACCAGGAAGGAAGCAGGGGATATCAGCATTGCTGAATATGCAAAGGCCCGTTCACAAGCAAACCAACTGCAGGTCCAAGTTGCCAACCTCTCCCAGCAGCTAAGACATGCAAAGGAAACAACCAGTCAACTAAACTTGACTGATGTTATCAACAGCCAAGAGGTACTCTTCTATGCTTTACCATTGGACATCTGCCACATTGTTGATGGTCAATGCCAGTTGCTCAACAAATTGTCATGTCAAGCAATAGAGTATGGCCCTATCAACTTTGAAGCATGATTGGAATCTCATTTGATGAGTTGCTGAATGATCTCGTTGTCCACATCGGCCACCTTGTCAACATGAAATCAACCTTGCTATGAAATGGACTTCTTAGAAATTAGTGATGTGCTCAGATATAACACATTATACAAGATTTTGGTAGATATGTTGGTCCTTTCCTACACGAATAGCATAATAGCAACAAAGATATACAGGTGGCTCTATCCTGCAGATCAATGGTAGCTCCACAGATTTCAATTTGAGGCTTACATCTTGCACTTGTAGCCAGATGATAAGGGGGCATCTAAGCTATATGTTGATGGAAGAAATGACAGGTGAAGTCCCTGCGAGAAGAGGTTGCCAGAGAAAGAGAAATTGGGCACAAGATGGCTGTAAAACTTGCCAAATACAGGAGAAAAGAGAGAGAGAGAGAGTTGCAGATACCTCAACTGTTGGTAACTTCTCCAACTCGAGACTCTGATCAAGTTAAAGACAGAGACGAAGTGTTGACAATATTGACTCACACCCATGCTCATGACTGGGACGGCCATTGTGATGACAATTGTGGCAACTCACCTGCAGGTCAGTGCCATTAGTGCTTCTATTTTGCATGGGCAGGCCATTATAGCAAGCGTCTGTCAATTCTTTCAGTGTATTCCGATGAAACTGGGAATCCCAACTAGTAGATGCTAGGGCTCACAAAATCCTATATGCTTTGTGCATAATTTTGTACCACCAGAACAGGCACAGGTGTTAACTGTGGATTCAGCAATGCAGATATTGGGAAAAAGGAATTGAAGGAATCGCATGAGATTCTCGGAAGGAAAGTACATGCTTTGCAAAAAAAGCTCCTGCAATGTAGACAGGAACTCAAGGAAAGTGGAGAAACTCAACTGCACAATGAGAGAATTATCCAGCAACTCAAGGATGCAGCTGCCCGCAAAAGGTGCTTAGCAGACAAGAAGCGTAAGGCTGCAGGTTTCAAAGAACATGGTCCAAGTGCTGATTGTGTGAAGATCAAAGAGTTGCTGGAAAGTCTAGATCAGGTTGAAAGTGATAACACCAGGCTGCAAAGCAGCGTCATGGTTGACCAGCAGACTACGATCAAGAGACTGGAAAAAGAGGTGAACATTCATCTGTAGAATTTCACTAGCTTTTGATGGTGCTGCTCATGCAATGATGTTGCTATTTCCATAATTCTAGGATGAGAAGTGCAATCTGTGCTTGGTCAGTGGCAGCACTCCATTCTAACTTGAAATATGTGAATCTCATTTATTGACTGGATGCACACCAACCTTCTGTTTACCATTGATGTTGGCATGGTAACAAAATGATGGATGGTCAGGTAATGAAGCTGAAACAAATGTGTTGGGAATTGGGAAAAGACTCCGCAGACTGTGACCTGCATGGGTTCTCATTACCAGAGATGGATACTGCAATTACTGCACATGAGTCGGCAACAATTCAGCTCAAATTTGAGCGTGATCAGGCTCTGTGGAAGCTTGGACAATTGGAACAGCGCTTCAATATTCTCTTTGGAGCACAGTTACAGGACCATTCGCACAAGAAACACACCTGTGATTATTTCATCCCAGATGCCACTCCTCCACATGCCTTTGCTGGCAGGAAGCTACTGGTTGCAGAGCCAAATGCATTGTGCTTAATGAGAGACTCTGTGAATAAAGGGCTGAAGGCAGGCACAGTCTCAAGGGAGAAAGAGTTGGAAGGGTTGGTAGAATCCCTGCTAAGAGTGGTGGAGAAGCAAAGAGTTGAGATTGAACATTTGAAGCACGCTTGTCACAACACCATCCAGCATATGGAGCAAAACAGAAGTCTTCGCAGCAAGGTGGAAGAGCTTCAGTGCCAACTTGGGAAGGAAAAGTGTTGTCAACCCAGTCATTCACCACATGAGATCATTGCAGGTGCACCTTCTTTAGCCAAATATGTGAATTTCAACCTTTCAATGTTTGGCAAAATCTTTAAGATCATTCAAGGTATAGTTTAATAGTGAGCATAATATTCCTGCAATTATGTTTACAAAAGAATTTGTTACATCTCCTGAAATGCACAGATCTGAAGAAGGACTTGGAAAGGACAACTCAAGCAAACATAGGTCTAATACATGCCCTCAAGGAAACAGAAGAATCTTACATATTCCTACAGCGAAAGGTCCATTATCTCACTCTCATTCCTTGACATGAACGGTAACCAATTGTGATAGAATTGATGAACCCATATCTCTCGCTAGTGATTGTACACACATTCTGTATAAGCATTTGACTCAATAAGTGAAACAGGGCAAACCATGCTGGGAAGCTGTCCATGTGCCTGCATACATCTGATATGTCCATGATCTTCTTGCAGCTGCATGAGGCAACAAAAGAGAAACCCACTTTGTTCTCACCCCTCAAGGCATGTTCATCCAATGAACACAATGAGGGCAAGTCAGGAAAACTACCTTCTGAAATGGAGTTGCAGGCACAGGAGATAGCACAACTACAAAATGAGTTGGCTGCCAAATTGCATACCATAAGTGATTTGAAGACCCAGTTAGAAATACAGGAGAATGAGCTTTCCTTTGTACATGGGCAGCTCACTGTCAAAGAAGCAGCAGATAGTGCACAAGCAAGGGTCCTGGAGCAACTGTTTGTTGCCAACAAAGACACTCAAAACAAGCAACATTTCAGTGACACTATGGGGCATTCACCAGATGACAAGTTAAGACTCGATCTTGCATTCGTACAAGCAGAGAATGACCGCTTGAAAGCAGAGCTAGAAGCTTTTGATCCTGCATATTTTGAGGACCTAGAAGATCTGAAATCAGAGTACCAGCAACTCTCCACAGTATGGTCTCAGATCCCTACATATTCTGCTTTCTTTTGTGGCTCTTCACCTGATCACTTAAAGCCCACAACTTGCATTCAATGCACAGCCCCAAACATAATGATATACCATTGGGGTGCAGGTGTGTACACAGTATGAGGAGCTTCTGCAAAGCCAAGCTACCCGGCTTGACATTCCATTCAAATCCTTGCGGGATCAATGAGAACAGCCTCATGATCACAAAGACATTAAGCACCAGTGACAAATCTCACTCATGTAACACTAAAAAGTTGTGCAAACAGATATCCAAATGTGTCCACTCCATGATAAAGCAATTCATGTGCCAAGGAGAAGATGACTCGTTTGCCATTGGGGTCACAAGATTCACATTGAGATTTTTCCTTCCTCAGGGCTCATTGCAACAGGAAAAAGGAAATGGAATTCCATCTCATGGGAGGCCATATAATCAATGTCATCAAATATTAGGTGAGTAATTCACAGCTTTAGTCCAATGCAGACTCTGTATTCTTATCACTCTGAAGGAATCACCTAAATCACTTTGAAAATGGTAAGCATTGCAGGACTTAAAAGGTCACCACTAAACTTCAAAAAACTGCAATGCAAATCCTATTATCCTTCTGAATTTCAGAATTTGAGTAGCATTTACTTCTGAGGTTTTGCATTAAGTAGTGTAGTCAATGTCTGTGATGGTCCTGGGGCTCCTGACCACATTGTAGGTTGGTCTTGATCCCACAAGTCAATCATGGTAACAGTGTCTGCTGATAACATCCAAGCTGAGTCACCAGCACTCCTAGTCACCTTGCAATCAGTCGTGGGATCAAACCACAGCTATAATGGTGGTCACTGTATCAATCTAGTGGATTGAAAATTAGGGTTTCTTCCACATCCAAATGGTGAAGATTAGCATGACCATGTAATTCGCTTGATAACCATTTAGTATGTTTCCGCCCTCCAACAACGATGCAATAAACTTACAGGTGAAGAGACTCATTGATTTGGCAAAGACCTCACAGTGCCAATCCTGTAGGATCCAGATGGGTCTCCTTTACTGAACCCACTCAATGGATTGATATCTCAAGATGGAACACATGCCAGCCAGCCGCACCTGGAGCTTTGTATTACCTGATTCAGGTATTCTACTCTTCCCTAAATTCTTGGAGATACTGTGTCAAAACTGAAAGTGCCGCACAATAAATCATGATCACACTCTACAGAACTACTCTCCTGTCATACTGAGCTTAAGACTGCACAGAAGCCTGAATCAGTGGTTGCATTAAGCCCTGTAGTGACTGTAGTGATTGCTGGAGTTTTACTTCTAATGCAACCCGCTCCCTCAGTACTGTCACCTACAGTTCCATCCAAACACCCCACCTCATCTCACAATCAGTCCATTACCTGAAGTTGTGAGAACCCACGAAATTCCAGTCTCCAATAAGTAATGGGAGTACAAAACTGGTCATAAAAACTATACAAAGCTGTTATTGTGAAGGAAGATGTTAAGTGAAAGAGAACAGACCAGATGCCAGATTGATGATGATGACCCAAGGATGCCAGCATACATATCAAGCACTTGATGTGCAATAGGGACCAACAGCCTTGCCTGCTTCGGCATTACCACATACCTGCTCATGCCCACCTTCTAGTGTGAGGCTGGGGGGGTGAAAGAAAGCAAAATCAGCTTGAGCACAGACATAATTGACAACTTCCCACAGTGTTTGTCAGCACTATTGCTATGAATATGCTGAGAAAGAATTGGCCTGAAGACCCAAATACCTTATGAACTCTCCTGATAATTGGCACTTCATAATGACTGTTGATCAGGTTATCAACAGCCATTTACAAATAGAAAGCATACACAATCCAGAATATATGACAGCAATACCCTTTGTGCAATGGTGCAGCATTTAAATGGCAGGGAACTTACTTGCAAATGAAAGCAAGAAGAGGTTCAAGAGAGGAGACATCACGTCTGGAAAGCGCAGCAACAAGACCACCACGGGCAACTAACTCCTCTATTACTGCTACTACCACCTGCAACATGACACATGGATTGGAATGATTTACTCAAATATCACTCCACTGCATTAGATACATAGAATCAGCCATTGCCAAAGAGATTTCTCAACCAAATGAAGATTTCTGCAACATCCAGAAAGTCTACTGGTGGTTCCTTTGTTTCTTCCACTTCCTCTGGCATGCATTGGAAGCTCACATCAAGATAACAACCCAACTATTAACATCCCTCATCTGCATAGCAGAAAGCTGTCCAAGGCACCTATCCCCTTGTGATATATCATCCCTAGGAGAAAGCATTCTTCTTCATTTGGAATCACAATACAGACCGTGGGATCCGAAGTGCTCAAAGCTGAAGATAGTGCTTCTCTATACTGAAAGGATCTGAGAAATTGGTCATGCTGCCCCAGATTCACTTTTTTGGGCCGAGCCAAAACATAGTCACCTTCCTGTCCCCTCCAGTGGCACCCAGCATTTTAATCCACAGCATGTCAGATATTACTCAAACTTTTGATGTGGACTGAAATCAGTATCTTGTTGAGCCAAAGGAACAGAAGCAAGGAGTATTAGCATCAACCATAATCATTATTGGCACATCATGCTTAATAAAGTAACCTTCGCATCTTGTAGTCCATTTTGCTGAGTGAAGAGAAGGAACAAAATAACAACATGAAAGGAGGCTGTGACATAATTGTAACATCAAAGACAGGAACTGTATAATTGAGCAAGTGACAGACCACAGCAGATTCTGCTGCACCACGTAAAAAGTAGCGATAGTTGTTTGGATGCAATTTTCTGGGTCTTCTTGGCCTTGCAACACCCAATGCAGTTGCTGTGCCTGCATCAAGCTTGTCAGGTTTCTTTCGTTGACGGATAGAGAGTAGGCCTGATGATGTGCCCACAGCCAAGGTTGTGCAATCTGGAGACACACCCATGCTCAATATTGGTGCAGGATACTTGGCTGCATGTGTCACCTGCAAACTATGACCCACATTTAGAACTTAACTCGCCAAATCTTGCTGTGGGTAAGTGCCACCAGCATGCCATAATGTCCATTATGAACCACAAGCATGCAGCTGAACAGATCCAATAGATCATTGCAGACCTTGAACTGGCTGAGTTCAAAAACTTTGACATGGCCGTCCAAAGAAGCAGTCAGGAGACGTGGAGCATCTTGATCCAAAGCAGCTCTAGAATTGCTGGAAGGAGCCATGCACAATGTGGTAACAGTTTTCTGATGACTGCTCAGCACATGCAACTGCCTCCCTCCACCTACAATATCCCATATCTTGACTTCTTGCCCTCCTGCAAGCATAAACATGTCAGATATCTTGGAGCTTCCAAATGAACTGGAATAGAACTTAACCCATGAAACCAGCAAATTGACTACAACTGGAATCCGACCTTACAATGTCCAAATCAAATGTGCTGAATGTGTTTAGCTTCACACTTTTGAAGTTGCAGAATGATAAGTTTTGTTGCACAGTTTACAGCCAATACAAACAAGGTATGCTGGTTTCAAATCATTGTCCAAAACCTTGCTCATCAAAAAAAGATAATCCCTTATATGTGCACCCAACCCTGGAGGATGGGTGAAAATAGACAAGGAAACATTGGAAAAGAGAACAAGCACCTGCAGAAGCCAAAAGTCCTCCAGACGGAAAAAATAGCACATCCTCCAGTGGTTTGCCGTGCTGCACCCAGTTATCCAAAAACAATGATAAGCTTTCTTCTATAGACTGCAACTCTCAAAATATTTTGACCCTTGTCAATGTTCACCTGAAACTACTACTCATACATAGGCAGCAGCCATCCCACAATGTGGCATCACAGGAGTGAAAACAGACTTTAAACCTGAAGAGTGTCTACAGATGTGTCATCTGCACTCCCCATTGACATTTCATTCAAAGAGGGGTAAGATTCAAAACCTCAAATTTCAAGACACTTCTGGATGTGCGGAAGTCCCAGAGTCGTACAGTGTGATCATATGCACCTGTGGCCCTGTGGCCTCAACCCAACAATCAAGCATCAGGATGAGCTAGACTGTTCAAAGCCAAATTAGTATGCTTTCATGTTGGTCATCAACACAGCAACATCACACAGTATATAGTATGTGTATATGGAGATTGTTCGATAAGGATTTTGTGTCAGATGATTGCCAACAAGGGCCAACAAAATGCTTTTTATGTTCTGACAAGGACTAAGAGAAAGAACTTGTACCAAAGATCACCACTGGCAGGACTTGTGGCACCACAGCGAACATAATCAGTATGTCCCTCCAGGGTTAGCAAAGGTGCCTGCAGCACCATGCATGTAATGTCATGCCTTGCAGCGTGGGCTCTGATGTATTTCATACAGTCAAGCTGCTGATCCCAAGATAGTGAGGGGAGACCTTACTGGACCATCCAAGAGGATGCCATCATAATTTCATGTGATTTGAATTATCATTAAAGAACGAGATCCCACTAATTCAAAATACGCACTTCCTAATACTAATCAGATAACCATATCTGATGTCAAGGGCTTCAACATGGCAAGATTACTACACAGTGACCATATCACATCTTCATGCTATTTCAAGCTGGAACTGCCATAGGCAAAAGAAGATGACCAGAGACAATGCCCCCCCTATAAAAAGGTCCTGGTTGTAGGTAGTGCACCCTAGTACCTGAGTTGCCACATCCCACCATCGAACTGTACGGTCATCACCTGCTGATGCAATGTGTAGCTTATCTTGAGGGGAGTATCTAACCCAGTGAACTGCCCTGAATGGTTGACCCAAGACACCACCACCCACTAGTCAATAAATTCCACAGTACACAACCAGTTCTGGCTTCTCCTGAATCTCACCAAAATCATAACACCTCAAGAATGTTAAATAATTAAAATTGTAGTAGTTAACAGTGAAAGTTAGGCAGAACCCATCATTAAGGCATGGAAGATGAAAAAAGAGAAGAGATATTAGCTTAATCACACTTGCTTATACCTTTTTCTTGTGAAGAAGAGGGACATAGATTGATACAACCAAAAACAGGCTACCAAGGAAGAGGGAAGGAAAGGAGGACACACCCAGTATGGCCCTTAAGCTGCCGAAGTACTTTGCGACTACCAACATCAAACACCTACAAACCCTTCCACAGCCCTCATCAGCTTTCACACTGAATCACAGAACATATCTAGTGCACATTTCAAGCCTTTTCAAAGTATCTTTACTTCTCATTACTCAGGTTGTTACCCATTATGCAATATGCTTTGCTTCTTCATTCTCAACTGTCAGAAAATGTTTGAACATGGGTGGTACGAAATTCCCAACAATATGCCTAAATTATGCATAGTACTCATCATATATATCTATTGCCTTACCTGTACAATACCAGTCTCACCACCAGCTGCAAGCAGCTGTCCATCTGATCGGAAGCTTCCTGAGTACGCCTGCAATCAACATAGGAGCTGAGAAACCATCAATGTATGGGCAGAGCCGCACTCTCTCTATACCATGCAGCATCATCTGGTGGGCAATACCTCCATTCCAAATAATCATCTAAAATGTTTCATATCTGCTATTCTCCTCTCTATATGAGCAGTAGAAGATTTGGTGGGTGCAACATACCACATCCGTGAAGCGCAATATATTCTTCTTGGGTTCACAAGTTACCGCATCATAGACCACAACCTGTAAACACATAAACAATGCAATCCGATGTCATGAACCAAAGCACTCTACAACCTACACGTCCAAGATTCAGACCTGCAGCATCTCACTAAGACAACACATTCTACGAAAATTGAAGGAACCCCAAGCATTGAGGGTTTAGGGTTTGGGTTTAGGGTTTAGACCCTCCCTCATGGATTTAACCCCAGAAAAATGCGAAACTGAGAAGGAGAAGAATTCAATAGCAAGGAAATGATGCCAACAGCAGCACAAGTCAGACTTTGCTTATTGCCTCGAAACCCATCACGAGATAAGCTAGAAGAAACGCAACCTAGCAACCGGACCTAACATACCCGAGTGGAAGAGGTGACTGCAAAGTCATGCGGCTCAGCAGGGGAGAACTGAATACAGGTCACGGCTGAAATTTGCTGGGGCGCACTTTTGTTGCGAAAGGAGCGCCAAAACTTGGCATCCACGGATAGAGCATTTTTGGAAGCTGGGTACGCTTTGGCTCTCACTGGCACGTAATTCGTGGTCCCGCTCTCAGGATCCATGACCTCTCTCTCTCTCTCTCGCAACTCTATAGGAAAAACTCTCTTCCCGAGAAGACAAGAGTATCAATTTAAGCGTGGCTGGCTTAGCCAATGCATTCCCATTCTTGGTCAAAATTTGCAGCAAAGGAACAATACAAAGACGAGACTCAGAAACGCTCTCGTGTGTGATGATCAGAAGAGTAAGGAGGAACTTCTAGGGTTTAGGAATCCAAGGTTTAGGGTTTTGTGCTTATGCTGGCAGACGTTGGGTGATTTCTCCATAAATTTTTAGCAATTTTTTCCGAATTTACACTAAATAAAATTTCCAAATTTTTTGATAATCTTTTGTTGTTATCATAATGCAATTTTTTCCCCCAAAAAAATCGCTTGTTGTTATTAGGGACTTCAAGTTGAATTGTTTATTTTATTTTTTATTTTTTAATTAGTTGAAGAATTAAAAAAATCCTTGGTGTTGAAGGTGCAAGTCTACTAATTACAAGTAGCCATTGCCCAAGCTAAAAAGAATAATAATAATCTCTAATAGGCTTAGTAAAAAAAAACAATTGCTAAATTCTTGAGCATTACATGTAAGGGACATTATAATCATAAGGCCCTTATTTGGGGGTTTGTAAGGCACATAAGGACCCTTGATAAGGGGATTTTTACTAATTTTAAACCAATTTAAACAAGTATTTAATAATGGGTAATGCATTTCATAGTGCCCTCAACAACGGAATATATTGCCGAATAATTATTTAAACTTTAAATCTTAACTTTGGCACTTGGTTTTTTAATTCTGAAAATTTTGGGTGGTTATATATAATATTAAACACATTGTTTTCAATCCTATGAAAAATAATTTAATTTATGCCAAAATGGTAAAATTATTACGGAAATCAAATCGAACCCATCATTACATTATTTTTAGTCATGATGTCATTGTAATCATATAAGACTAATCATGAATGCCATGTTTTGGCATGGTGAAATTAAAAAATCATTATATATTTAAATATTTTATAAATAAATATAGTTCACATTTTTTTTAAAACATGAAAATATTATGATGTCATTTGCATTACATCCTATTTTCACTATTTATACGTAAAAAATAAAGGAATAAAACATATTTTATTTTTATGATCACAGTAACATGCATGTGATTTTCATGGGTTAGCATGGAAAAAAAACAATTTGATGTTAGTTAATGTCCCATTTATGATTTATTAACTTTATCAAAAAATGAGAGATGAATTTGATAAAGGGACACCCCTAAATTTCGAAGGTTAAGATTCAAATTGAATTGAATTGAATTGAATTTTAATTAAATACAATATCACAATATAATCACATAACAATTCAAAAGTGTTGTTATTTCTTTCAACACGCATGTGAACACAAGCCAAAAAAAACTTTCTTCCAATTCAACATTCAATGCATTAAAAATTGTGTTAAATTACAAAATTATATAACTTTTACTTCTAACATAATTTGATATGAATTGTTGAGATAAATTTATTCAAATAATGTTTACATTTCAATTAGGTTTCGTGTGTTTTATGAATCACATGGTCAATTTTATAGTATATACATATTCTTGCAATTTATCCATGTGTCTTACTACATTGGGGGAAAATTTTCAATGTTCCAACAAATGATAGGAGATTACATAACATTTGATTCATTGTTATACATTATAACCTGTATTTGAATATAAACATGGTTGAAAAAAGGGGCCTACCAAAATAAATGTTTTTTTTGTCAATTATGTGATGTAGCCATTGTAATTAAAAAAAGATCCTTATGTATATTTAGTTAACCACATGAAGCATGTATAAAACATTCGATTATAACATTTTTAGTTTTTATTATATATTTTTGGCTAATATATAACTAGCAAAAAGGGGGTTCCATAAGGGGAGGAAGAATGGAGCAATGTGAAAGAAAGAAGGAACATTGGAAATAAATAAATAAATAAATTTCAAAAATTATATTAAAAAAGAAAAAAAAAAAAAAAAAAAAAAATAAAAAATCACATAAAAACCATCGAAAAAGAAAAAAAATTACCACTATTAATATTTAATAATCACTACAGAAATCCTTACTTTAA
>Ga0116231_10002759_pt1 | contig 36607 bp, 26 predicted proteins | sample S1TSphgellanicum_2_FD_89695 | JGI IMG/M metagenome (GOLD analysis project Ga0116231, IMG submission 89695) | Host-associated microbial communities from peat moss isolated from Minnesota, USA - S1T2_Fd - Sphagnum magellanicum MG | ecosystem: Host-associated > Plants > Peat moss > Unclassified...
AGTCGCTCATCTTGCAAGTAGTGGTATGATGCATGAAGAAATCATCAGAGAGATTTCAATATATACCTTAGCTCCCCCAGAGACAGGAACTCTCAAGGATTGTAGATTCCAGTGCCTCCATTGCTCCAGAGTTCCCCAATCCTCCAGATGTGCCACCTGCAAGACCACTCACTCCATCAGAACAATCATAACCGTCTAGACAAATCTCTGGTCATGTGAACAGACCACCAAAGCATGGTTTGTAACTGGTGCACTTTGAAATAAAGAATTTCTTCTACAGGATTCCTTGATAACATACCCTGGAAGTTATCCAATCTGGACAAATGCTTCTTCACAACTGATCATAGCTTTTTTCATCATGAGTTTAGGAAACATGTGATCAACAAGCAGCTCTGCCACGAGAGGCTCTGTCCTGAAAATAAGGTATTACATTTAATGTTCTACTATGAACTCAAGTTATATTGGATGAAAGTTTGTTGGTTTTATGAAAGACCATGAATTTATTTTTTTCATTTGTATTAAGAAATAAAATTTTCTATCCCTCTTAAAATTCATTGTGGATATGTAGAAATTGAAACCATAGTTCCATTGTCTTTCCTTTAACCGTACAAATGAATATAAAGTTGTAGATAATCATATTATTTCAAAAATCGAAGTTTTCCAAACTTGAATAATGTAGACAATTTTTAGCAATGTGAATGAGGTATTTCGATGTTTGAAACAAACATCAATATTGAATGGATATAATTTAGATGCAAAGATTTTTATTCTTAGTCTCATTTTCATTTTTTAAGTTTAAGAATTTGACAACTCTTATATTTGTTTTTGTCACATTTTGAGTAAATAGGTGTCACATTTGCATGAAAGCTGTTTTGTTATGGTGTTTGATGGGTGTATGTGTGGATAAAAACATTTTCCAAATTTTTGGTTATCTTGTTATTGATATTTATGATCTTATTTTTTACACATGGTCCATGAAAAAAATGTAAATATACAAATTCAAGCCACAAGCTACCAACATTTTGGGAGTAATTAATTAGGTGGAAAATGCAACATTTACATGCATATAATCACAAACATTACACTTTAAATGAATGGAGACATTGATGTTTTTTTGTTATACATTGGAAGTGTGTTTGGTTATTTGAATGCAATATAAATTAATTTGTGAAAATCTAACAAATATGTTTCTGCTACACCATATTTGCATTCATTTTAAAGAACATTTGCCCATATATGGTCTAATTGAAATCCAGCTTTTGTGGTGCTTTCACTAAATTGTGATTTTAATTGGAATTTATCCATCAAATCTAATAGTTCTTGTTTATTTTTTCCTTGGTTATTGCCTTTTTAAATGTCAACATTAAATTTCCCATAGTGATAATTGGACAATGTTCAAGAGAATGTTGAATCATAGTTTGAAGATTATTTACGAATGTAAAAACTAAATATGAATGAATTTTATAGATACATAATTTTTTATTTTTTGTGTATTAATATTAAAAGTTGTTATTATATATTTTGAACCATTACTAGTTATTATATTGAAAAATCTAAGTGCATGTGTATGTCATACATCATCATTAACTTATGACCATGATGGATTGAATATACGAATACTTCAATGAATTTATAAATTTGTGCACTTTTGTCAATGCATGGTGTATTCTTGTTTCTATAAGACATAAAATATGAGACATTTGAAGGTTATGATCATGATTGATGTTTTTGTAATGTTGGTGTAAAGAAGTTGTATTCAAGGCTTGTATAATTACATGAGAATTATGTAAGCTTTCTAATTGAGGAAGTAATGGCATCCAAGTTGCAATTGTTTTCAATCTATTCATTTCTATATGTATTTTTGGATCCACATTGAAATTTTCATGTTGTAGAAAAGCTAACAAAAAAAAAAATTCTGTTGTTTGAATGCGAGATAATGTTATATATGCTAACCCATGTTTTTTAATGTTAGTGGGATCAAAAACCAATTCATCTAGTGATAATCCTTAAGAATGATGGATGGTCCTTGCTACTACAACTTAAATTAAAAAATTGAATCTTTGTTATGATAAATGATTGGGATTTACTAACTCTTATATATTTAATGATAGGTTCAATTGGTGTCCATTTTGATTCAATGTTGTTGTAATAATAACTATATTTTTCTCTTGTCAATGGTCCAATTTTAGAAATTTGAAACATTATCTATCTGATGGTTTTCTCACAATATGTTATTGATACTTTAAAAATGCCATTAGCTCCATTCATAAGACCATCATAGGTTCCATAGTTATTAGCACATAACTCAACCAACATATCTTTTTTTATTTAAATTGTAAAATGCAAACTTATAATTTTATTTGGATCATTTTAAAGTTTGTAAGATGGCGGGCATGATTAATGATTAATGTCCATTGCTTTGAAAATAAATGTGGGACCTAATGTATTAGCAAACACATGTTCATTGTGTTTTTGCACAAGATTATTTGTATAAAACAAATATGGAATAATAAAATTGTTGGGTGGTTATCGATTGCAAATTGAATTTATATTGTATATCCTTTGTATTTTTTGTTGCAGTGTGAAATTTTTTCAAAGTTTGTATGAAAACCATATCAGATTGTTACATAATTATATTTAATCCATAACATTAGACATAGGTTTGTCAAAAATTTGGTGTTAATGCATTAACATTGTTTTTGATATTTTGAAAGAAATAATTGTTTTTTACAAGAGGTGTTTAATAGAAATCTTGCCATGATAACATCACTAAAACAAAAAGTCGAATATGTGACCAATGCATTTATAATTACCTACCATCATTTGGTTTTTTGCAACTAAATTTTTGCCCTTTCCAACTACTGTGACATTGTGCTAACATCAAATGAATCACTTATGACTAGCTTGTAACTAACTTGCAATTCAATTGGTTTACATCTATGTATGGACTGGATTTATCATCCAAGAATAACCATTTACAGTCCCATACGTCATAAGCGAAATGAAGCTTAGTCGTAATTGATATATGTCTATATAAATCAATTATAATAATTATTTGATTTATGATTAAACTAAATATTCATAAATTTTAATTCATATTTCACGTTAATATTCAAAGTATTCATAGTATTTGTATTGTAATTATAATCATTAATAATATTATTGTAAATAATGTATAAATTATATAAAATAATCATTATTTATTTATTTATACATTAATTATAATATATACATAATTTATAATTCAATTTATTTTTTATAATTATAAAAATTACATTCTAGTCTATTGAATATTTAATTATGTACTTACAATATATAATTGTTACTATCCCATAAATTTTTGGAATAATTTTCAAAATTGAAAGTAATTATAATAAATTATTTTTAATTATTATTTATTACTACATATTTTAAATGAATAAATAATATTTCAACTTAAATTTTCACATTAATTAAAATGATAATTCCCAATAATTAAAAATAACTATTTTATTTACAAAATTTATGTTTTAATATTAATAATAAAATTTCTTATCATAATTGAAAAGTTATCTCTTGTAATTAAGATTTTTATTTGAAAATTTTACAACAATTAAAAAATAATGATCAAAATTGATGTAATCACTGTATTTTTTTATATAAAAACATTGAATAATTGTATGTATTACTCATTATATATTTATTTATAGTAAAATTTCAATATAATAATTTAAAATATTTATTTCTTATAAGTACTTGTCCATAATATATCATTTTTATAAATAATTATAAATGATTATATTTATTAATTATAGGTTTCACTAAATAGTTATTGTTATCACATATATGTATATGTGTGTGTGTGTGTGTGTATATATATATATATATATTCTTATAGTAAAATAAATCAGTTACTGTAATTAATGTTACATTATTTGAAAATCATTGTAATTATTTTAAATAAAAGTTAATTATTATGTAGTAAAATATTTATTATAATGATTATAAATGTTGGAATTATTATAAAATATATTTCTAAAAAAATCTATAATTAGTTATCTTTGATAAGTATTTTTTTAGTAATATTGTAGTCATTAAAAAATATTAATGTATCTGTAGCAAATTTTTTAATTTATGGTTATTATTACGAAAGGCAAAAAAATAAATTATTTGACTGATAACAATTTTTAGAATAATAAATGTAATTTTATAATAATTATAATAATTATTTTAAGGTTACTTTTAAAGTAAATAATTTTTGTAAGACTTTAGTTCTAATAAAAAATATTAGCCATTATTTTTAATTTGAAATAAATATTTATAATTATTTTTATTATAATAATATAACTATTTTTACATTAATTATATTATCTATAATTTGACCATATTTTAAAAAGTAAGGAAATATTTTTAAATATTTTAATTATTTATTTATCTATGAGTTACGTATTGACAAGTTGTGAATAACTAGATAGCAAGTTAATTAAATATCAAGAAGTTATTACTTATTTAAATAGTTGATAATGAATATTTAATATTTGTAATGTATATTTAATATTTTGAATATATGTTAAGTTTAATCATTATTGATTAAATGATTATAAAATTATCTAATAAGCCTTGTGCTTAAATTGTTTAGAAATTCAAAACCTAAGGAAAAGGCATGAAGAAAGTTATGAAGTTGTAACTTCACAACTTATCACATATTGTTTGATTTCCATTTTTAGTTTGAACATTATATAAACAAGGGGTGCACACGGTCATGTAATTTCACATTAAAAAATGTGTGCACACGGGATGAGCCATTCAAAAGGCTTGAAACAAAAAGAAAAATTATGCACAATTTTAAACTACTTAACTCCCCAACCTACTTATTTACCTAGTTAAATAGGTGCCTAGTTTGACCTACCCATCTAAGTTGACCTATGTACCTACCTACCTAAATACCTACCTAGGTATTTAACCTAGGAAGGTAGGATTTACCTACCTACCTTTTTATATAAATTGTAAATGTCAATTGTGATAAAAATTTAGTTGCAGAAACTAGTAAAAAATAGGTGTTTTTCTTCTATTATATCCACACCACCGAATAATTTGTTTTAAATATGTTTTATGGACCTTAATCTATTATTTATAACATTCAACATTCTAGCACCAACAAGTGATATTTCATTTATCATGTAATTGTTCATATTGACATGTGAGCCTATTTAATGAGTCTATTGATAAGTTTGGTAAATTAGATAAGGATTATTGCACAAGTATTTTCAATGTTGAATGTATTGTTAAACCATCAATATTGAAAACATCTTTACTGTTGTTGCCATGAGTAAAGCTTTAATTTTTTTTAAGTCAAAAAATATGTTTTAATTGTATAATCGTAATAATCCTCGAATTATAAGTTTTAATGTAAAAGTTGTACTAATTCTAACATCCCCTATAAAAAATAACAAATCCATATACCAAGGTATAATTGTTTTCTATGCATAACACCATCAAATATTAATCTTTGTTCTTCATTTAATCGTTTAAACAAAGTATGATATTCAAATTCTTTCATCATCATAGAATATGAAAATTTTGTGAAATTTTCATCTTCTACAGTTTGTGATTTTTTGTTTGATACATTACGTCATTGAATCACAAAATTAGATCAAAATTCATAATGTTAGATATTGATTATGTTTGTAATAAGAATTGTAGGATGTGAAACATTTATTGCAGTATCTATGTCGTCATTCCAAATGTTGACTAGATGTAATGGTTTTGATTTTGAGTATATTTAATCATTCATTTCTTCTGTATTTGGATATGGCATTTGGTAGTAAAAAAATGATTTAATCTTAGAAATGTCATCATGTTGTTAACAATATGCATCATGCTATGTTACATTAATTCCAAATTACGAATAATCTAAAGTTCAAAATGGTGAACATAATAGAAATTGTTCTCTCGACCAATTCTCAATATCTTTATATTTATTATAATTTACAAACTTAATAATTTTGGGTTTGAAATGTTTTAAAATGTTTTTTTAATGTTATTAAAAAAGTTAAATTATGTTACTAACAAAGATTCATATTGATTATGATGATTAATATACTTGTCCATGATTAATGAACACATTATATTAAATGAATCAAATTCTAATTCATTTAATGCAACTTATGATATATCTTCATTTTCTTTTAAATCTTTCAAATATTGAAATATATTTTTTGCTTATGTATGGAGGTATTGTTGTGAAAATGGATAATTTCCATTTATTTGAAATGGTTTAGAAATTTTTGTTTCATGCATGGAAGGTAATGGATAGTGAAATCTACAAACAACATTTTTTTTTTTCACATGTACACGTGTGTTGATGTTGTTGTACATTTTGCAATGGATTTGGTAACAATGATACATCACAAGAAATATACATGTTTAAAAACTTTTCAATTTCTTCAGTTTTATGCATTCCATACATAAGCACATCTTTAATCCATAAAAGTCCATAGTCATATTCACTCTCACAATTTTGGAATTTACTGACGAAATTAAATAAATATATATATATATATGCCCAAAAAAATAATGGTTTTTTGTCATAAATTTGCGAAAAGAAGATGTTTTATGATCATAATATCTTGCACATGTGACAAGGTCACTTCATATCAATTTTGCTATATGAAAAGATTATAAGTTTTTTATTTTATTTGGGAAATTTCATCTCAAAGCATGTAATGTATGTAAACCTTTAATGAGAGGATCCCATAATCTTTTAACATATATAAAAGTGATAAAAAGTGTTGGAAGACCAAGTTATTTGATCATTGCAAATAAATTCTTTCGTAACTTTTCAAAATAATCATGTGAATTATGTAAGCCTTGTAAATCATGATAACTTAGGTATGATTTGAAAATATTATTTAAGTTTAGTTTGTTTCATACTTGAGAAGCTTTTAAGGTTTTGCCAAATAATTTTCATTTTTGTATTCGCATCCAATTTGAACCTATGACTTTTTGTATGGAAACTTTACCAACTTTAAAAAAAAGGTTTAAAATATTAGTTGAAAAATACCCGAATTGATGAAGTAATTCCCATTGAGCTATTTATTGATATGAAAAACCTTCAAAAAATTGTTGAAGTTGGCCATAAAATAATGTTGGAAAATTTAGTTCCTTTGAATGTTTACTTTTAAATAAACCTAGAGGGTGAAAATATTGACTTGGGGCAATATAATATATAGTACTTTCATAATCCATTTTTTTTTAGCATCTAAAAAGTTATGTATCATTGAGTATGTTGGTGTACAACGTAATTCTTCACTATCAGAATTAGATTTATCAAATGATGCATCATTATAATTAAAATTTTGAGATTTTAAATCCATATGCAAAGTAAAGAAACTTGCCCATTGATGATGAATGGTAACATTCAAATCTTTATATAATGATGTTTTAATTAAATCTCATAAAGCAACATCACCATATTTGGATGAACATTTCCTAACATATAACGTGATTTGTATTGAAAATGTTGGTTAATAAACACCTCTTGTTGCATCATCATGTGGTAGATTTGGTAGTATTGATTGAATTTCATTCATGTTTACAAGGACATTAATAACACTACCATGCATGTTATATTGTCCATACCCATATAATTTATAAATTTGAACAAAAGTAAAACATGGTTTAATTATGAAATTTTTTAATTATGTTATTTTTTGGACTAATGGAATGATTTTGTTTTTGGAAATTCTATCTGGTGCTTAATATAAAAAAGGTTTATTTTCATTGATTTGATGTAAATAAATTGTACATATGTATGATGTGGAACTAAGTTCTATTTGAATTTGATAGTATGTAAAAAGTTGTTTTGATACTTTGTTTGAAAAACATTTAAGTTGTTTTATAAAACATAACCTTTCATAACTAAACATGGAATTATGGGAACATCTTGGATTTGTATATTATCAATTTCAATGTATATTGATTATTTTGAATTTTCCTTTATATTAACATTATGTTTTACTTTATCTAATTGAACCCATATTTTGCAAAAAACCATAGTTTAGGAATTGGTTGTCTAATTTCTTTTAAAGTGCATTCACTATATGATGATTGAACTTTGTCATTTATGAAAGATTCATCTGATTTTTGTGTATATGTATATATATTTCATGTGATTCATAATTTCTGATTTTGTTCTTTTAATATTTGGAAAAATGTTAATGAATTTTGATGTTTTTAAAGAATAAGTAAGATTTGGACAAACATTTAAAAGTTCAAAAATATTATTGTCATAAAGTGCCCAATCAAAATATTTTTATTTTATTTTATGTGTTATTTTAGGATCAACAATTAAATATTGGAAATTTTCCATTTGAACTTTGGTTTTAAACATTAAGGTGGATGGATTAGACAAAATTTTCATAATTGTTAGGAAAATTTGTATTTTTTTCTTTATTTTTTGTAAATATTGATTTTAATTTTAAATTTTTTTTTAGTAATATTTGTATTGCAAGAAGTGTTGAACAAGGAAACAACATATTGTAATTGTTTCCCAATTATTTTTCAAATTTTCCATTAATGTAGAATTAAGTTTTCATTCCAATAGAAATGTGTAGTTGGTTATAAAAATTGAATTTGTGGTTCTTGCATCACTAATTCCAAAAAAGATGGACAATCATCCAAATCTATATGAACTTTGGGATCATTCGCTTGAAAAATAAGTGAAGACTGAAATAGACCATTAACATATTCAATTGGCTCAAAATGCTGAGAATTGTAAGTTATATGCAAGGGAATAGATTGAAAATCCATTCTACGTTGAGACATAATGCATTTTGATATTTTAATCCAAATGTAAATTAACTTTTGTAAATATTCAAGTATCCAAAATATTGAAGTGAAATCTCCCCACAAACCTCCCATTGTAACACATAATGTCATTTTTGTCACATATTGATGTTCATTTGTTACCATACTTTGATGTAAATCAAACAAAAAACTAAGATTTAATTTTCGAATACAACTTTGTTGAACTTTTTTTGTATTCAATAATAAACATTCATTTCAATGTGCCATGTTATTTTGCCTCAATTGAAGAAATGACAAATGATTATTTAATAAATAAAATATAAAATCAAAAAGATAGTTGCTTATTTTGTATTTGTACGTTGAAACCAAACAAAGACATATGAATGTAATACATGTTGAAATGATAAAGATGTTTCCATTATTACAAACTTCAATTTAATCCAAATATATAAATAATAAAAATTGCTTTCCTCACACATACATATGTAATCAATGATTCATTAAAAGACTATTTACATTGAATTATTATTTTAAAAACTATTAGGATTGAAAAAATATCTATAATTTTTTTTAAATATTTAAATATTTATATTAAAAATTGATTGTATTGAAAATTGTTTAAATTCAAAATTTAAGTAGATGAAAACACTACTTGTATTTAAAAATTGCTTGGATTCAAAAACTGATTCTATTTAAAAAATGCTTATGTTGAAAAATTAATTGCATGGGTGAATTACTTATATTAAAAAAATATTTATATTGAAAATTTTGCTTATAATGAGAAATTATTATTATTTAAAACTTTTACATTCAAAAATTATTTATATTAAAAAACCACTTATATTGAAAAATTGTTTTAAACTTCCAAAAAAAGGAAATCACAAAAAATATGGTATAGGAAGTTTTCACATACATGTCCAATATTTGTATATTAAAAGTAATTTTAAAAAGGTTGCACAAAAACTATAATCAACAATTGTAATGTTTTAAAAAGGTTCTGTTTAGAAACTTACTTCAATTCTTCAAAATGAAACTTGCGTTTCACATTATGCTAAACATTGTCACTAAAATTAATTGCCAAAGAAGCAACCAACCCTTCAACATTCAAATTTTTTTTGGCTTCTGGGATAAATTTTTGTATGTTTGTTTGGAAACTAACAAGGGCAGATGTGGGTGACAATTGAAGTTTGCCACAAACATAAATTGAAATGAAGAATTGGACTTATTTTGGATGAGCCAAATTCAAGATTTCAAACTCTATCAAATGTATAATTACTTTAAACCATTTTCCTTCAACAATCAATATTATACGTCCATCATTGGTTGCAATCCAACCTCGAAGGAAACTTGAAATATGAACCTTTGATTTTGAATGATAAGCATTACAATGAACATTGCCTGTTGAACAAAATGATGACATTTGTTACATGAAAATTTCCACACTTTTTGGAATGGAAGTGTAATAGGGTTACTTATGGACAACAATTTGATCATCCATTTTTAAAAAAAAAAGTTTAAATAAGAAAATAATGAAAAATGTGAAAAAAAACGTTTTAGAAAAATTTATAACAAAAAAAACTAAGGAAAAGAATTTTTTTTTCCTTTAGGAGGGATATAATTAGGTGGCCTATTGATTGTTTAAAAAAACTTCCTTTGGGAAGAACACAATTGGGTGGCCACTTGATTGTTAAAAATAAATAAAAAATGGATGGCCATTCGATTGGGCTTTAGGAACACAACCTGGTGGGCACATGGTTATGCCTTTATGGTGCAATTAGGTGGCATCTGGTTGTATCTTTTGGGCCCAATTAGGTGCTCGCACAATTAATAATATTATCATTATTAATAAATTTCAATTATTTTGAATATTATTTAATTATCTTAAATTTTTCATTATTTTTTTATTATAAATGACATATAGATGAACATGCCACCATTGATTTTTTGAAAAAAAAGAAGAAAAAAAATTAATTTCTTTCAATGCAGGTCGAATAGTTAATAATTTGTTATGCAACTTGAGAAGACGAGTTCAAGTAGCCTCATCAACAACCTTCTTGAAAATGGTGTGTTGTTGTGTTTTCAAATATTGATCTCCTTTGGATGTTATTGCCACATTCTTAATCAAAACCATTACACATTAACTTCCATTGTATGCTTTAAAAAGATGTTCATATTTTGTTTTGAAATGATTGTTAAAAGCAAGATCATCTTGGTCAAATTCACCTTCTCCATTTGCAATCAATAATTATTTTTCACCTTTGCTATTCCTTCCACCCTTTACATTAACAACGATAACAACTATAGTAGCAAAGTTCCAATTTCAAAGAATTATTTAATGGAATCCATGTGAAAAAACATGGGAACCAACTCTAGTTCAAAAACAATGATGGGTGACACAATGGTCATTGACTCAATTGTAATGACAACATGCATGTCACCTTTCTCAAATCCCCTTTTGGACTTTGATTCAATGCAAAAATTTTCCACCTTCACAAACATGCCTTTTTGCAAATACTGTTCATGCATATTTATATGAGGTGATTTGACTTTAAGAATGATTGTGGTTAGGGCTACCCTATGTAACAAATCACAATGCAAATATGCATAGCTTGGCTCTTCCATGCTTCTATTTGCAATTCAATCAAAGGTGCCATACCTATTAAACACCTTTACTTTAAATGCAACTTCATCTCTAACTCCAAAATCCAAATCATCCACTACAACAACTAATCGAGCTTTTTTCATTGGAACAACATCCATTGTGCAAGGAAAAAAAAACTTACCAAAATTATTGCTTAATAAAACTCTTTTACTTTCCAAGTTCATTAAAACCCCACATTAAGAGAAAAACCCTTTTAGAGAGGATTTTAACCCCTATGCTCTCTTCATGCAACTTTATTAATAAAAGTGATTTCTAAACTTATCCATTCAACCTATACCCACTCAAAACATGTTCTCACAATGTCTCTGAAAGACAAAACCAATAAACAAAGCATAAAACAAAAACTAAATCAATTTGCTTACACATTGACCCATTCCTAGTCATGATAAAGGTATGGTAAGGGATAGAAAAAACCTAAAAACTTACATGCATGGGTAATATGGAGCACAACTTGTGAGCTTGTTTGGCTTGCTAAAGTTTAATGTGATGCTTGGCTGTAGATGTCTGTAACTCAATGGTCTTGACCCACACATTATGCAATGATTTTTACAAAAATTGTGAAAGGTGTGTTGGAAATAGAAAAATTGTGATACTTGCTAGAAAATTTCTGAACACAAAATGAAATTGAAAATAAACTAAAACTCTCAAATTGTAGAAATCCAAGATCTTGAATCTTGAAAAAAAAAACTAAATCAAGTAAAAAGGGAGGAAGAGAAAAAAAGAAATCAAGGGGTTGAGGGGCAAGGATACTTGTAAAAAAAAGTAAAAAATACATGAGTAAAAATATAAGGTGCAATATATTGGTTGTTGATTAAAAATTATAAGTTAATTAGTTAAAAAATAGGGTACATTTTATTCAAATTATTAATTTAATTATAATATATAATAATATGAAATAATGAATTATAATTAATATAGGGTGGCTTATATATATATATATAATAAGATGATAAAAAATAAGTTGAACAATTATCTAATATTTAAAAAAATTGATCGTTTAACACATGTAGATTCCAAACTTTATACTAAGTGTCCCTTAAGAAGAAATCACACATAAAGATTGAGACAGAAAAGAGGAAGAGGTCATACCTGGGTTCCCACCCAAGGACTGAGCCATTCTAGAGAAAAATAGCAAGAAGGGGATTCAAATTTTTGCAACTTTTTCTGCTAATGTTCTGTGTTGAACATGTAGACCATCAAACTTCCCCAGCCCCAAGTACAGAAGATGGGTCTGAAAATAGACCTTTCTGCATATGAGATTGGTAGGGCGAGGGAATGGGTCGAAAATTCGAAAGCGTCTATTTTCAGACCCTTTCCCTAGGTAAAGACCAGAGGTGATTTTTCTTTCTGCTTTCCTCTATACATAAAAACTGATAAAATGTGAAAGATGATGCAAATATGCAAAAGGTAGATTACTGAGTTTGAAAACTGCACCGTCTGAAACGTGGAAGGCCCAGTACAACCTGTGAGACAGGCTGTAGTTAGTGGGCCTTCCTCATTTATGAAGGTAAAGTTTTCGATTACTGCAAAATTCAGGCTAGGGGAGCGTGCTGAAAATACAAAGGAAAAATCACGGCTGGTGTTTATGGCACCAAAATGTATGGTAGGCATGACCCTTAACTTTTTTTTAATTGAATTTCTAAACCATGTCATGTACGGTCTTACACAAAAGCCTTTGAAAAGGTCTGGCACGCATGGGCTCAACATAAAGTGGAATCTAAGGCATGGTCCTGCTTGGTTGATTTACCGCCGATTGCCATGGAGTGTGGGTTTATGTGAATGTTGTGCTCATCTGGCGATGTAGAAACTATCTTTTTCAGAATCTGGCCAATTTGGGCCATTTTTTTCATGGAAAATCCTTTCTATAGGTTGAAATTATATTTTTCAGGTCAAAATTTGGCAAAATTTCGCCAAAACAAAAACGCCAGTTTGAAGGATAGGCTATACCAGAATTGGATAAGCTTTGGGGAGGATAGCCTCCACCGTTTTCTACTGTGGCAAATTTTTTTCAATTTTGCGAGATGTTTTTGGGAAAAATCTGGAAATGTAGCTCAATTGTGATTTTTTTAAACAGAAGAATGGGGGAAAATCCGCCATATTTTCAAAAATTAAAAAAAATCTGAAAAGAAAATCAGTGCTCTCTGAGTCCAATTTTTTTCTAGTTTGGAAAATTTTGGAAAAATCTGTTGTTTTTTTTCCAAGTGTAGTTTCCACTTATTTTTTGGACAAAATTTGCCAAATGTTCCACCTCACAAAAATTGAAAAACAGTACTGTTTGCAACTCAAATATTATTGCTTAGGCCTCACTCAAGAAGGTGAATATGCCAGTGTCCGTGCTGGCCACAGTGAACCAGCACCCACCAACACACCATCCACTGGATGCCCAACAAACCCAAAAAAAGAGAATATATATATATATATATATATATAAAACAAAAAACGAACCCCAAATAAAAAGATAAAAATAAAATATTAAAAAAAAAAAAACCTTGATTTATGAAAACCAACTTGTGAGAACAGCCCTTGAAAACTAGCGATTCAAAACTTTCTGAAATCCATTGACCCTGAAAACTGCCCAATTGGATGTTTTTTAAATTCTGAAAACCAAGGGGTTCTCAAAATAGGATTTTTTTTTTTTAAAGAAAAAAAAACCCAGGCGGTTCTCAGAACCTGCCCCAAAAACCAGAACCCATGGTTCCCACAAAAAAATGAGAACCACCCAACATTGAACAAGACCTCCACCTCAAAACTTAATTTCTCCCATAGTATTGGGAATTATTAAGGAAGGAAGATCATTGTTATTGAAGAGAAAAAAACTTTTGAAAATTTGAACTTTCAATAATGATTGAATTACCAAAACAATAAGTCTCAAATTGAATATTTTTAAATTGATAATTAGTAAATTTTAGGACATTGACATGTTGAAAGGTCAATGGAGGTTCAATAAGGGTATGGACTAAATACCTTGGTCAACACTACCTCTACCAAAATGCCTTTATTTTTTTTAATGGATGGCACCACAATTTGACACTTGGTATTTAAACCCCATTTTGGAATGTCATTGAAGGATTATTTTTCCATTACATCTTTGGCATTTTAGAAGGATCAATATTTTAAACTAAATCTTGATATGATTTTTTTCTGTTTTCCATTACTTTGGAATGTATTTTTCCTTCGTACACCTGGGTTTTAATAGATAATAGGAACCACCCAATCCAAGGCTAATGTTTACTCAGATCTGGATGACCATTATTACTGAGTTAATATTTGGTTTCACCTTGGTAACCAATCTGTAGGAAGTAGGTCTCATATATAGGTAGATAGGTTGGGAAACTAGGTAACTATTCAGTAATTAGATGGTTTATACATAGGTAAGGGCTATTTATACTACCTACATACTAGGTTAGTAGGTGGGCAAAGAAAAAAAAGTAACTGACGTAATCACCATGGTTAGCTTGGGAATTTGAACCCAACAGATAACTGTTTCCCAACCAATTACCATTCCTCCTTCATGGTGCCCTGGTGAGTGCTGGTTCACTGTGGCCCTGGTTGATTTCTCTAATATCTCGTTGCCTCCCATTAACTGGCCCATTTTGTTGGCGTGGTAGGCAAGGATATCGTGTTTAGATTCATTGTAGAGTATAGTAGCTTAAGGGATGTTGCCAGCTACATAATAGGTCCATTTTTATATGAGGATTTTTGAAAGATGATATTTTGGCTTGTGTTGAAACTTGAGATTAGTTACAGAGTCATAATATCTTGAAGTATTTTGATTTCTTTTAGAGGATTTTTTGAAGATTATATTTTTGCATGGTGAAGTATTTGAGTTTTAGCCTTAAGATATTGAAACTTTTTGTTTGAGTACTTGAGGACTTCAAATAGTTTTTGCCTTAAGATATTTTCTGTTTTGTACCGATGAGATCCACCTAACCAGGATGCTTCAGATCGCGTTCTTGGTCTCTTTGGAAAGCTCTAGAGGAGGAGGGGTGCATCGGCTTGGTTTCATGGCATTTGGACTTGCAGTGTAAAAGTTCTTGAATATTGAATGATTTTTTCACTGAAAGTTAAATTAAATTGTAGCTGAAAATTCGGAGGAATTGGAATGTGCCTTTTGTGTTGTTGGAAAGATCTTGATGAGCAGGATTTAATGGAATTTATTTGGTAACATTTGGATTCATAATGTGGGAGATATTGATTTTTAACTGATTTCTGCCGCTGAAATTTCCAAATAAATTCCAAAAGACCAGGCTTTAGACTGAAAAATCACTTGAGGAAGTGATAACACTTGGGCCTACTGCACAGGCCACACTAGCACTACTTGAAGTCATAATTTTGATTGTCAAATTAGTGTTGGATTTTAGTGCCAAAGTGAAGAGGCCATAGATCAATAATATCACAATTTTCCATCAGCACGCTTCAACTGCTTATGTAATGAAGGTTTTTTAAACTAAGTAAAGTGCTTATGTAATGAAGGTTTTTTAAACTAAGTAGTACATGTGTTAAATTTGGAATAACTTTCGATAACCTTAATAACAAGGTGTGATGCACACAAAGGCCCTGCCAGGGCAGACATATAAGATTTTATTTTTATTTTATTTTGACTATTGTGAGTTAAATTTGTAAATTAAACTCTAATTTGTTAAATTACATTATTGCTGGTTGTTTCGCTTTCAAGACTAACCAAAGCTTTCATCATCATCATCATTTGATATGCACACATTCTTTTTGCAAGTTCCTAGAAATTTGGAAAGAAAGATTTATGAATTTTGAGCTTGGAATGGGAAAAATGCATTTTTATTTGTAAAAAAAAGGTTTATGAAAGTTGAGCTTGGAATTGGAATAGGAAAAAATCTAGAAAATGCGATTTATGAATTTTGAGAATGAATTGGAGTTGGAAAAATACCTAGAAAATGAAATTCATGAATTTTCGAACTTGGAATTGATATGTCAATGATTTGACTAGCAAATGATATGTCATGGATTTGACCAGCAATTCTTATTTATCAATGGAGACACATTTTAAACCAATGGCAAGAAACAGAGATTTGTGATTTTTGATTTTGGAATTGCAAAACTCGGAATTTTCATTTTGGAATTGTAAAATTTGGAATTTTGATTTTGGAATTTTACTTTTGGAATTCAGATGTCCGAAACTGTCCTTGCAAAACATGACACAAAACAATTCAGGGCTTCTTCTCAGTCTTGCATACCAGCAAGCTAACAACTCCATGACTTCATCCCTGGCTATAACCCAATAGCAATTTGTGAAACAAAATCATTCTTAGCTAAGTGGTCACCAGAAAAAACCTGTTAGAGCCTGATTGGCCAAACATAATCCTCTTGTCTTACTTGGCTAGTCTTGTGGCTAATATCTTGTTTTGCACTTTCAAGGTTGGCAGCAAAGCCTCCATGTTGATCTGATAAAGACGTCAGTTCTGCTTGGATCTTATCAACCTTAGCTCTTACAATTTCCAGGTTTGTAGGTACATTCCCATGTTGAGCTGAAGAAACTGAGCTTGCAATTCCACAATCTTTTTCCAAACATTCTTGATATGTGAAGCAGAAATTGCATGCTGAATTTACAATCCTAAAATCTCTTTTTAAACTCTTTCAAGTTCGGCCTATTGTTGAGTCCCCAACCCTATAACATCTCTTTCAGCTCTGCCTAGCTCAGTTTGTATGCCTGCTATGTGTTCCTGAGCTACATTTCCCCCTATGTATATTGCCCAAACCAATGCCTAACACTGCATTAACCTGGGCCTACCAATTTGTGGCTTTCTCCCACAACTGCAATGAATTGTGGGCTTCAATAGCAACTGCATCCAGCATAGTAGTAGTATATTCTAATTGAAATTTCTCTTCTAATTGAGCCCTCATCCCTGCAAGTTCCCTCAAATCTTTAGCCTTCTCACTTTCAGCAATAGATAGTGTCATTTGTGACTTCATTAACTCTTCATGTGCAAGTAGCAATTTCTTCTCCAATGTGGTTATCTTCTGTCATCAACACACCAAAAACAAATTAAAAAATTCAGAATAGTCTCCAGCGCCATCCATTTGGAGGTAAGATTGTTCGGATCAACAACAAAGCAAATTCCACATATTTCACACCAAAAATTTGAAATCTAGGATTCCAAAGAAAAGATGCATGTGCCTCTACATTGTGGGTGGGGCATCCAGAGCCTAGTGGCCAACATAGCCTTGGTGGGAAGATGAGTGTGGTTGTGGGTGATGCGCATGGCCTCTGTATGTGGTCTCCAAACATATTCATTGTTGGCCTCACGAATGCAAACGAAGCTGAACTATCAATCCCTGATGTCTATTGATCCACCATTTGATTCAATTCCACTCCAGTTGTTGCTTCTGCACCCATGAGCAGACCATGTATCATGATGTGAACCCAGAAATAAGTACCCCAGCATTCCCATCCAGGAAAAAAAACTCCTGCTACACACTTAGAAACCTACACAGAATTATACTCATTATGCTATTGGGTTTAGACAAATTTTTGTTTGTGTTTTCCCATGTGTTTTCAATTGGAGGAATGGCAGCAGCACAGGGGCAAGAGTAAGGAACACTTATTTGAAGAAGGGTAGCAAAGGTGGTTTGATGGTGCAAAATAACCCTCGTCCTTATCTTGTTCAGAAACCCTAAAATTTGGATAAAAGAAGTATGAAACAGAGATTGTTCCTCAAGGAAGGAAACCTCTCACACATAAAACCACTTCTTGGGTGTATTCATGATTGGGGTACCAAAAAAAAATGATTTGTATTTAAATGATTGCAAAGGACAACTTTGAATTTTTGTTTATCTTACATTATTATAGTTAAAGTGAATTGTTGTATGCCAATAGTTATAATGATGTCTTGTTAAATTAATAAAAATATTTCTAAAAAAATTAGATACTATGTAAATGCCATTTTGAGTCTTGTAAACTAACTATATCAAATGTTTAAATTGTACTTTTTAAAAAAGGAATCAAAAGGAATACATAAAGTCATACAATTCATTACAAACTTTTTGTACAACAAAAATGTGCCCCATTCTATGAAAGTACATGTTCATTGGATGAACTTGATGAAAAACCAAATTATACAAAAATTTCAAAGTTTTAAAATTTTAAAAGAAAGGACTACAAGGAATAGGACTCACTTTTTAAAACATTTCACAAAACAATTATGTTCAATGGATTCAAAATGTTTAGTTTTAGGTGTAAATCACATGTGCAAGAAATACTCTAGCCAAAAAACATGTTTGGTTCTCCATTGAAATTCATTTTGGGATTTTTTATGTTTTTAGTTATAAATCAAAATATTCATACACAATTATGTATGAATGTGAAAACTCATCACCATCACATGAATTATTTTAAATTAAACTATTCAATTTTTCTCAATTAAATATATTTCAAGTAAACGTTTATCACTTAAATTTGTTTCAAGTCTTTGAATCCTTTTTCCTTTTCTTAGAACCCCAACCATGAATAAGCCCTCTTATGAGTTTCACCAACAACATATTCTCAAAATAGCCACATTCACCCCAAAGTTGCCAAAATTTTGAAAATCCCAAAACCATCATTTATTTTGCAACAATTTTAATCACAAACCCAAAACCCAAGTCATTTTAGAAATCCATTGTAACAAATTAAACAAGTGTGCACACACGCACACACACAAACACAAAAAATCAAAGAAAATGAAACACACACTTCACAAAACAACTAAGTCAAAAAAACACACAAATAAGAGAAAGAGAGAGAACATGTAACAATAGATACATTTCAAGGAAGAAAAGGTGCACACTACATTTGAAAGGAGCCAACATGAAATTCTAAGGTTGCACGATGAAACACATTTTGCCCATGAACTCAAGGTATGAACATTATTGCTCCTACTATTGCCACTATTGCCACCAGACTGCACCAAGACCTCTAATCAAACACCTCTCTTTTCCCCCCCCCTCTTTGTTGAAATCTCTCCATTGGCATAGTAGGACAAGATTTTGATGATTCCGAAATAGTAAAGGAGAAGGAAAAGCTTGTTGACAACTAGGTTCCTATGACTTAAACCCTAAGCTATGGAACACATGGATGAATATAAAACATGATCGTTGCTTCTACTATGTAAGGGTTAAAATAGGTCTTATACATGTAATCTACCTATTGCCCCCACAATGAAGATGGAGGGAGGAGGTAGGTTCCAAGCGTTGTGGCAGTTGGGCCACCATGGAGTGGTACCTAATTTTTTTTAAAATAAATTTATTTTAATATGAATTATAGATTTTTTGGAAAATATTGTCATAATTAGATCATTGGGCAATGGTAGTTGGGTTTTTCTAATTACTAAATATTGATTTAAAAATAAAAAATTAAAGATTTTTTTCAATTTTTTCTTTTACAAACCTAAACCTATACATATAATGTTGTTTCTATATACCTATAAATGTAATTTGCCCATTCCCTTGTGATGGAACCAAGAGGCAAATAAAATGAACTGTAGTGTTTTTCATTTGTTTTTCTTTTTTTATTGAATTATTCAAAAAATTCCAAAAAAATTTCAATTTTTTTTCTGTTTTAAATTTTTTTAATTTTATTTTAAACTAATAATATTTTTATAGTGAAACTGATTAAACCAATTTATTATGGCAAACTAAAAACCATTAATGATAATTTATTGTATTCAAATAAGGTAATTATTGTAGTAAAAATTCTAGGAAAATTCCAAAATTATAGTTTAAATATACGACAATTTAATTACCAAGGTTTCATTCATTGAAATCTTATTACAAGAATTTAAATTAATTTACAAAAAAATTCTATAAATTGAAATTTTCACATTTTTTAAATTTAAAATTATTATTATTTAAAATTTTAACGTACGCACTATTATGATTTTATAGTAAATTTGATCAATTTGATTATTCTATATGGTGGGTTCAATTTCCATTTCATGTTTATGTTCATTTCAATTATGATAATTATGATTAATAATCAAGGTATTGTTTGTTTTAGGTGTAGTAATTACCATAATTATTATGATAATTTTAAATTTAATAAGTAAGGCAATTTGAATAAATCTATTGATTATAAATTATTGTTTTCAAATTGTGGGAATGGTTCACAGAACATTACCAAAGTTGTACTATGCCAAAACATGGAAAATATGACTACATAAGCAACTAGTGCAATAATCCTAAACCACATATCATATGACTAGCCATGATTACATGACTGTTAGTCCATATGGCTGTGTGGTATTTACCATTAATCGCAAAAATGCTGTTATCATAAATGTCATTCATGACTATGTCCTCCATGATTACAAGACGTCTTCAATGGAAAAAATATAATATTAAAATATAATTATAATTTATTTTGACTAATGTCTTGCTACCACATGGTAACCTAGAATGAGTTCAAAATTTTATTATCCATTTATGAGTGTCCACGTGACAATTTAGAATAATGAAATTATTTTCCTACCCAACTATATGATGCCACATGGCAGTCAACTTTTAGTCAAATAATGACACTTGGGACCTAGCCTTGGCAACCTACTAGGCTAGGAAACCTATGTTAAGCACCTTAAGTTAAGCAACCTACCCTACATCCTAGACTAGGCTAGGCGACCTAACTTAGGTTAAAAAACAAACTAGGCTATGTGCTAACATCTAACCTTCCTCCTAGGAAGGCTACTCCATTAATACTCCCCTAGGACCTTGAGAAGCACATAGGATGAATGCAAGAGGATTTTAACCCCTCACCTCCACTTTGAAGGGCATTGTCTTTTGCCATCACACTACCACATTGTTTATATAACAAGTTAAGGTATCACAAAGATATAAAGAATAAGTTTTTTAAAACTTAAATTAGCCTTTATTTCCTTAGGTTGACCTAGGTTAACCTAGGCCACCCAATAATATAGTTAAACTTCCATAGGCTGTTTTAAACAAATCTAGGTCTTCCTAGGCTAAACCTAAGCAACCTAATTTACTGTGGGGCTACTTAAGCTCAATTAGGCTATTTAAGTTTAACCTAAGTTAAACTAGGTTATATTAGGTTATATTATGCTAAACTTGGAAAATTGGGTTATTTAGGTTAAACTTAACTATATTTGGCTATATTATGTCAAACTTAGCTATATTAAATTATACATGGCTATACTTGACTGTGTTAAATTAAACTCAGTTATACTAAATTATATTTGGCTAAACTATATTATACTTAATTAAACTTGGCAAAAGTAGGTTATTCATGTTAAACTTACCTATAATTGGCTAAAATAAACTATATTTGGTTATATTAGGTTAATCTTGGCTAAACTTGGCTATATTAAACTTACTTGGCTATATTAAATTATATTTGGCTAAACTAAATTAAATTAGGTTAAACTTGGCAAAAGTTGGGTATTTAGGTTAAATTTGGCTAAACTTGGTTATGCTTGGCTATACTTGAATATATTTGGTTAAATTTCACTATATTAAACTATATTTGGCTAAACTAGGTTATATTAGGTTAAACTTGGCAAAAGTAAATTATTTAAGTTTAACTTGATTATACTTAGCTAAATTAGTCTATATATGGTTATATTAGGCTAAACTTGGTAAAAGTAAATTATTTAAATTTAACTTGGTTATACTTAGTTAAACTAAGCAAAACTAGGCTATAAGCTATACTAGACTAAACTTGGCTATATTAAACTAAAGTAGTCAAAACTTGATTAAATTTGGTTAATTCAAGATATTTAAGCTAAATTATGTCAATTTAGCCTATTTCAGTTAAATTTTGTTAGATTGGAATACTTAAAAAATATTAGGGCAATATTAAGTTATTTGCTAAATTAAGTTAAACAAATATACATAGACTAAACAAGGTTACTTAAACTAAATTTATAAACTAAATTTAATGGAAGTTAATTTTAGAATATAAATTGAAGATGTTAAACCTAGAGGTTTAAATTCAATCAAATAAAATCTAGAAGTTAATTAAACTAGGTTAAACCAAATCCAAACCTAAATTAAATGTAGGCCAATATTTATTTAAATTTTTTATAGTTGGTCAAATAATGTCAACTATATTCAACATGATTATTAATTATGTAGTCATAGTTTATAGTCACATAATTACCTAGAGTCATATTTATAGTCATGTAGTCTTAATAATGGTTATAGTCAAAATAATGACAACAATTGAAATCCAAATATGATTACATGATTATACTTGGATAGTAGTTGCAAGTTGTCTTAATCATGAAAACCATGTTTTGACATAATATTGGGTGGTCCAAAACTAGGGCCACAATGAACCAACACCCACTAGCACACCATCCATTGGATGCCTATTATTATTCAATTGTGGATGAACTTCAATTGTGTTAGTATATGGTTTCACTTTGGTAACCAATTATGTAAGAAATAGGTCTCATATATAGGTAAATAGGTAGGAAAATAAATAAGCCTAAACATTACCTATAGATATCTTATTAGTGCCCACTCATTTTCAAGTTGAAAATCAAGTTCCCAAAAGGTGGTTTCTTCAAACAACACTTTATGATGTCCTAGAAATTTCAAACCATACTAGACATGTGAAAAATGGTTGCAAGTTTTGGAACCTATAATGATTCATCCATTAGTTATATGTTTTGTTCACAAACTTTTTGTTAACTTTTTGTGATGGTACCATAGTGAATAGTAGGTTCATAGGGTCTTTGCTAAATAATTATTTAATTTTGAATATTTCATTTCAACACATAAAAGTATTTCCAAATATTCCAAAAGACGCAAAACTTCAAAAGGTGGACAAAAGCTTCAAAAGCTTCAATGCAAGAACTTCACCTTGGAAGTTTTCAACTATTACAACATTCCCTATAGCTCAAGAACAACTAGTTTTTATTTGTGCAACCTCATGTGTTGCACATTGCACATCATGTGTCTCTAGAGAAAAAAATTCTTACGATGGAATTCATAACTTGTTTGAAGAAAGAAACATGAACAAAGAAATTTTGGTAGTTTGAACCTACTAAAACTTTAGAGCTCCACACTTTCTTTTTTAAAAAGGTCATAAACTTGAAACCTTCTTCAAGTCTTGGATATAGTAGTCCATTGATTGATTATTAACAACAATGTTGGTAGACAATCAAACCTTGGAATCAAAGAAGAGAAAGAAAAAAGACCTTAGGCTTGATTATTTATTGCACATACATGTGGAGTGGATGATGATTCATAGACTAATGTTTATAACCATTTGGGGTCGTTATCATCTAGAGCTTAGAAAAGTACGACTATTCATCATCATGATGGTAAGTGATCTTAGATCCTTTCCTAATCATTGAACCATATTTGTAGTAGTGTTTGTTTTTTTTCTTTAGGTTTATGTTAAATCTACCAGATTGATGATGATATTTTTTTGATATTCTTGAATCTAATTTGTGGTTTTTTGTTTTTTTTCTTTTGGGTTTGTGTTAATTTTGCCACATTTGGATACATGATGTTTTAAAATTTTGCTTTAATTTTCTTTCTTTCTTGTAGCAAATTGGTATCCTTGAAATTTGTGGTTATTATTTTGGGTTTGTGTTTTTGTTGCATTTCAAAGAGTAACATTCTTGAAGTTTGTGGTGGTTTTTTGTTTTTCTTTGGATTGTAATTTTGCTTGCACATCTAGACTGATATTCATAAAAATTCACAACATCAAGTTTATTTTTTCATGGTCATTGGTATTTTGGGATTTGAGGTGTTTTGTTTTTCTTTCAAGTTCATGATTATGCCATATATGGATTGATGACATTCTTGATATTTGTAGCATAACTGTCTTTTTCCATTATGATCATTGAGGTTTTCTTGAAATTTTTTACATTTTCTTTTTCTTTTTTGGCACATGCTTTTCCCACACTTGGATTGATAATATTCTTAAGATTTGTAATGTATTAACTAATCTTCATCAAGTTTGTGTTTTCTATTGCATATGGATTCAATTTGATGTCTAAACTTTGATCATGATCTATATTACAACATAGATTTGATTGTCCAAAATTATGCCATGATTTGGAATATTGTCTTTTGTTAGTTGAAAGCAAGGTTTGTTGGATGAATGCAGTCACAACATTCAAAATATCAATTACTACCATTGCAAGAATCAAAGGATATTGTTTGATTCCACATCTTTTACTTAGAGACGATTATGATGGGCACAAGAACAAAACAACAAATTTGACAATCCTTCATTCATTCACATAATTAAAATAATCACAACAAGAAAAATAAGAAAAACAAACAATGATTCAAATTCTTTTTTTATAACTTTGCAATTAGACTTTTTTTTAAACAAATGAAAAAAATTACATAGTTGTAGATAAAAGTTGTTAGTCTACGTCTTGAAAAAAATGCAAATTTTGCATTCGTTTTGTAGGAAAAAAATTATACGATACATAATCTAATGTTGTATATAGTAGTGATTCACTCTCATCACCATGAAGTTTTTTCGTACCATGCACATACCATTCTTTTTCGCTTGGATCATTTTGCTTTGGTGTAAATTTATTTTGAATGCCATATTCAAAAACTAGAACAAATTTAATTGTGAAAACAATTGATATTTCTTTAGAATGAGAAAAAATAGTAACAACAAAAAGTTAGAGCGAATTGACTAAGGGGGCAAAATTAATTGCATGTCCATATTCCAACTCTTGATTAATTCTTCCATCTCTTTGTGAATCAAACACCTAGGATCATAAAAATTCACAAAACCCAAGTAAATTAAGATCAATATGTATTTACATTTAGTTTTTGAAAGGTTGGTCCACTTTTGATACTATTCCAATCCACTTTTAATTCATGAATTGACACAATTTAATGTGCATGAAGGGTAATGATGATTTTACTTAACCTTTACATCATTGGTCCAAAGTGGTTATGATCTTTCACCCCAAAAAAATTCATTTCATCCATGTGTCAATAGATCATATACCAAAATATTACATACTTCAACTGTTTCCCCCAATTTTGTAGGACCACATACAAGAAATGCTTTAAAAAGGCCTCGTAATAAGCCACTTTATTGGACTGGTTTTCCTCACATAAAGAATTTTCATAAAAACCTAGTTCCCTTTTAATATACCAATTTTAAAAAAAATTGTATACATTTTTTAATAATGTGTAAATTAATATGGTTTCAAATTGTTTTGTAGGGATATGATAGGTTGGAAACCACATGTCAATTTTCATATTTGTGAAAAATGAGATTCAAAAAGGATGTTTATGATTACGTTCAATTGCGATGAATGTAACATTATTAACCTGATGATCGCTGACGCATTCCCAACTCCTTAAAGGACTCAAATGTGAGCCCAAGTAGAAAACAGCGGAAGAGGGAAGAGTCGGAGCACCCTCCTTAGCTCACAACACTTTGAGGGGTAGAAGGGCCTGTTGGAGCTCCGGGATGGGACTAGGAAAAGTTGACAAGCTTCACTCACTCACACGGGCCTGCACATAACCCACACAAAGTGGTTAGTGCATAGTTGGAGCACACTTGGTGCTAGGACCAGCCATGGGCAACACGAACGCACAAGACTCACCACGGCTCGGACTTGGGGGAAGCCATCACCTTCCCCCTTATAGTATATTCTGTGGCTGGCCACGGAGCCTACATCTAAATGGCTTTTCTCTCCGGGACTCCCGAGTGGGAGTCTCGAAATCTCGCCAGTTGGGACTCTCGCGATTTTGGAGCCCCATAACTTTGCGAGCAGACCTCCAATTGAGGTGCGATCTGAAGCAAAAATGTAGCTCTCATCGAGAGCTTTCCAATGGTATGTCGCATGTCATCTGTAAACAAATAAATCGGGTCGATTCCCGACTTTTTCTGGTCGGGAGTCAAATTGGCAGTTTGACTCTCGGCCCTTCTTTTGGCCATAACTTGTGTTTCAGATGTTTAAATGAGCAATGCGAGCCCATTTTAGACATCAAGGTTTCAAGAGCTTTCCAATGATATAAAGAACGTCACAAGCCTTTGAGTTTTGACCCCTCAAATCACTCTCTGAAGTTTCGGGAGTCCACCGGGACTCTATCTCCCAAAGTGGGAGTTGCCTTGGGAGTGTGAGTGTTCACTCCCTCACACTCCCTCACACTCCCTCATAGTTTCTTACATTCCCGGGGGTATGTGATGTGATTCCCCGGCTTCCTCTTAGCCCGCACCCTTGCAATGCCTTTGCCTTGACTCCTGGGCTTCCTTCCTCTTGGCATGTAACCTTGCAACCCCTTTGCCTTGGTCGTGAGCCCAAAGCTAGGGTTGCGACATTCGCAATTGGAATGCTTGAAATGAATTGTATGATAAATGGATTGGTTATTCAATAAATGTTTTTACAAACACGATATGTTGTGCAATATGTGGACTAACCAAACTTAATTATCAACATAAACATTTCAAAAAATTAAATAATATGTCTAATAATTTAAATATTAATGAATTTAAGTGTGCACTTTATGGCACTACTAATTGTTTGTTATCTAATTATACAATTATTTCAAATGGAAAGGATATATATAATGTTACATTGAACTTGATGCACCAAGATATGTAAAATATGTTGTTTTTCAATCACCAATTTATATGAAAACATTTTTGTTGAAACATCAATATTATATACAATTATTGTTTTTTTAAAAACATTGGATTATATATAATTGGGGTTTCAACATTGGTGAAATAATAAATTCAAGTTTATTAAATAGTCCTTTATTGAGTTGGGATGGTATTTTAAATAAGGAATATTTCATCACGATGTTATTATATATTTTGGGTGAAGTTATGTTAATAGGAACCAAAAGCAATCGTAACCATTGTTTCATTCTATTTTTTTTTACACTAAAATTTTTACATCAAAATAAACTAAAATGTTTTCACATTATCAAATCTAATATCTTATTCGATAAATGTAGAATATGGAATTATTTCATTAACATTTGAACCTTCAAAAATAGTGTAAAAAGACTTGTAGCCACTATTTTTAAACAATAAATAGACTTGTAAATGGACTTGGAAACCTTGAAAATGACATATTTTTGTCAAATTTTTAACACAAACCTTAACAAAATAGTACAAAGAAATTTTTGAAGATTTTTTTTGGAGTCTTTTTTGAAAATATTCCAAGAATATTCCCCAAAAAACAATCACCTAAAGGGGTGCTAATGGCTCCTATTAGTTCGTTTGCACCCTTTTATTTTTCCCTATTTCTCCCAAAACATGGAAAATATAAATAATACATGACTATTTTTGAACAATCTAATGAATTTAGTAAGATTTGCATTTTACAGTATATCATGAAAAATTTATAATTCAATCTAATGGATTACAAGATAATACAAAAATATATGACTTTAGAAGTTATTTTATTATTTTTTGTATTTCCACATGGATATGGTGCTTAAGGTGGTAAAATATCAATGCATGAATATTTAGAATTTTGGATGAGTTCATTATTCTCATCATTTATATTGTATAAACCATATTTATTAATCATGTATGATCTTTGATAATCACTTCAATTAATTAAACGTATTTATATTAATTGTTCTAAAAAAAATACAAATCATTAAAACAAAAAACCCATAAATGATTGATGCTAAAATTTTGGGATATATAATAGAATACAAGCTTCCATCATCATTCATGGTTCTCCTATATGGCATATATCACAATTACAAGATTTATTAACAATGGTAGAAGAATTTGATATGCCTCATTTTTTGAAAACTTTAACTGTAGATGAAATACATAAACATAGGAACATAAAAAATTCCTTGACATCATGTTTCTTTGACTATAAGATCTTAAGAGTTATGTATAATGGTAACCCACACATGCAGTTTTTGCCATACAAGAAAACCCATCTTTGCGTGGCACCATTAACAATTGCTTCAAGGAATTCCTTAAAGAACCAAAAGTCCCCAAATCATTTTCCTAGGACATTTTAAATTTTTTTTCACAACTGTAATTTTTTTTTGTTCATATTTATCCATTGCATGCCTTAATATATGGCTCAAAGTCTAGTTTGTATTAAAAATAAGTGAAAATTGTCAAAATTTTGTATTCTTAATAGAGATGGCCCCTTTAGGAATCAAGTGTTTCCTATGATTTTTAAAGTTTGATGGGTTCATGAAAATGAAAGTATGACATTCCTAGTGGTACCACCCAAGGATGGGTTTACCCATACCGTATGGTTGTAATATCTTGTCCACATAGTTAATCATGCCAACATCAAGTTATTACAAAAACCACAAGCATGCTAACAATATAAAAAAATATGATTTTTTTCATTAATAGCATTATGTTTGAATTGATTGTAAAAAAAATTTCATTTGTTTGAAATGACTAACTATGTTCGATTTGATTAAAATGAAAATTAAGTAGTTTTATTCTCATTATAAAAGAATAATTATTTAATAAAAATCAACATTATGTTAGACACATGCCTTATGTGACACCCACGTGGAGTTGTTTGATTTGTCAAATGTGAGTAAAATTGATCATTCAAATATGATTAAATATGATTATAGTAATGTTATTTTTTATATTTAATTTTTTGATTAAATTACGAAAAAATTAAAATAAATTATGAATCTCATGTTGTCATTTGTTATTTTTAAAGACTCAAATAAAATTTAAAACAAAGGAAAATACTTGAAATATAACAAAATGACATGTGAGAAAATGGAAGATCAAATTTTTATGCTTTTATTTATTTATTAAAACAACTAATCTACATGTGAAAATTGAACTAATTAATAATTTTAATAAATTTTTAAAATAAAAATTAATTTCTTTTATATAACTAAAAATGTGAATTTTAATTATATAACTTCAAAAGTGAAATTCATTTCATTGTGAAATTTTTCAAAAGTAAATTTTAATAAAATTATGATACTTGAATTTTCCCAAATCAAAAATAAAAAATTAATGTAATTTTTTTACCATCTAGAATTAAAACTTTCATAATATTCATTCATATAAATAAAATTAATGAAATTATTTAAATTTTTTGTAATAATTTTACATTTTGAAATTAAAAGACATTACAAATTCAATGAAAATTATCAAACCAGAAATATATAAAATTGAATAATGATATTAAATTACATTATGTACATGTGTAAGCAATTTTATTATGAAATTACCTAAGTATATAATAAGGTCATAATGTGTGTCATTCATTCATTCATTCATTCATTTGTGAGAACAATTTATATCACCATGCATAATGATGGTTGGATTGTGAAGGCCCTGGGTTGTGATTAAAAAGGTGACAGTTAAAACCCTATATTGGACATGTTGTCTTTGTGATGTCATCATGACAACCCATTGTAGGTTCGCTAAATCCCTAAATAAATAAAAGCATTAGATTCATATGTCCAATGTGACTATGGATTGATCCTAAAAACATTTTTTCATTTTATTTTTTATGTATGAAATTATGTATGAAATAACATAATAATAATATTTAAAAATTAAATTAATATTGCCACGTTAATTAGTAGTTTAAATCATCCCAATCATTTTGGATAATATCTTAGTAAACTTGCCAAATCACATGCATTTGAAGCAAGTGGTTGGTGGAAGTTGTTCCTCCTCCATTTCACATAGTTGGTTGAATGCCCATCACCTCTTCCACCATTGTTCATTATGTTGTTATTACAAAAAATGTGAAACTACAGAAAAACAAACCTTCAATAAACTTTTTTAAAGATTCTAAATTCAAATTCCACATTACAATTGTTTAATTTACAACAACTTATAGAACCTAAAGCTATTTTACCTAAACTAGCTCCAATGAAAATCATCATCACTAGAATGACCATAGACATGTCTTTAGAAAACACTTCTTTATCTTTGTTATGTTAAGACATGCATGCCAGCGTTTAATTCAATTTTTTTTAATGTATCAAGAAATACATGACAAATGACAATTAGATTCTACAATTGAAAAGTAATGAAAAACATATATTATGTGTCAATTTTTGATATGTAACCATCTATTTGTCATGTGTCAAAATGTTGATACACAAAATGTATTGCTTGTGCATCACATATGAATAGTGTATCAATACTTTTTATCAATGATAATTTTATAATAACCATAAAACTAAAAAATGACAACTTTTTGTTCATGTAATTTTTTTAAAAAATCCACCTTTCCTTATAAAATACATATGTATCATGACATTCATGATGATAAAACAACATAATACAGGATGCATCAATACATTGTGATTTCAACACATTGCAAAATAAAGTGAAAATTATCATTGATTATTATAATATTTAGTACTAGATGACAATTACGTTTACTACCGATTTTCATTGATTTTACTCATGTGCACATATTTTCGAATTGGGGCAAGAATCTGCTCATTGACTTCAAAAAGGCCAAATGTAAGCTCTTGATAAACATGTGTCATCAAAGGTTGGTGGTGATTTAATGCTGGGGACAATGGCCACAGGAAGCATTGATGTTTTACTTTTCTCTGGTGAATGTACAGACCATGTGATGCATGTTCTTGCCAAAAAATAATGATTCAAAATAGATATGGTCAGCATGGGAACCATTGACTTTATTGTTTTCATTATTGTATTTATAGAGCATGTGCTCTACAACCTCACACAAAAAGAAGGCTTGAAAATGATGAAAACCGTGAAACACATATAAAACCGGAGGACCAAAAACAGAAGAACAAAAGCCGAAAGTACAGCAGAAGGATCTGAAAATAGACCCTTCCAGATTTGAGATCAGTAGGCCAAGGGAAAGGGTTGAAAATTCGAAAGGGTTTACTTTCAGACCCTTTCCCTGGGTAAAGACCATAGGTAATTTTTCTTTCCGATTTATGGCATCAAAATGTATGGTAGGCATGATCCTCAACCTTTTTTTTATTGAATTTCTAGACCATGTCATGTACGGTCTTACACAAAAGCCTTTGAAAAGGTCTGGTACACATGGGCTCAATATAAAGTGGAATCTAAGGCATGGTCCTGCTTGGTTGATTTACCGCCCATTGCCATGGAGTGTGGCTTTACGCGCATGTTGCGCTCATCTGGCGATTTGGAAACTGTCTTTTTCAGAATCTGGCAAATTTGGGCCATTTTTTTAATGGAAAATCCTTTGTATAGGTTGAAATTATTATTTTTAAGGTCGAAATTTGGGAAATTTTCCCCAAAACAAAAACTCTGGTTGGAGGATAGGCTATACCAGAATTGGACGAGCTTTGGGGAGGATAGCTTCCACCATTTTCTTTTCTGGCGAATTTCTTTCAATTTTGCAAAAAAAATTTGTGAAAAATTTGGAAATGTAGCTCAATTGCGGTTTTTTTTTTCGAAGAATGGGATAAAATCCGCCACATTCTCAAAAAATTAAAAAAATCTGAAAAGAAACTCAGTGCTCTCTGAGTCCAATTTTTTTCTAGTTTGGAAAATTTTGGAAAAATCTGTTTTTTTTTCTCCAGTGTAATTTCAACTGATTTTTTGACAAAATTCGCCAAATGTTCCACCTCACAAAAATTGAAAAACAGTACTGTTCGCAACTCAAATATTATTTCTTAGGCCTCACTCAAGAAGGTGAAGGTGCCAGTGTCCCTGCTGGCCACAGTGAATCAGCACCCACCAACACACCATCCACTGGATGCCCATTATTACTCAGTTCTGGATGACCATTATTACTGAGTTAATCTTTGGTTTCACCGTGGTAACCAATTCTGTAGGAAGTAGGTCTCATCTATAGGTAGATAGGTTAGGAAAATAGGTAACTATCAAGTAATTAGATGGTTTATACATTGGTAAGGGCTATTTATACTACCTACTTACTAACAACCCACAAGCAGGTAGTTAGTAGGTAGGTAGAGAAAAAAAAGCAACAGAGGTAATCACCATGGTTAGCTTGTGAACTTGAACCCAACAGATAACTGTTTCCCAACCAATTACCATTCATCTTTCATGGTGCCCTGGTGGGTGCTGCTTCAGTGTGGCCCTGGTTGATTTCTCTAATATCTCGTTGCCTCGCGCATTAACTGGCCCATTTTGTTGGCGTGGTAGGCAAGGATATTGTGTTTAGATTCATTATATAGAGTAAAGTAGCTTAAGGGATTTTGGCCGCTACATAATAGGTCCATTTTTATATGAGGATTTTTGAAAGATGATATTTTGGCTTGTGTTGAAACTGGAGATTAGTTACAGAGTTATAATATCTTGAAGGATTTTGGTTTCTTTTAGAGGATTATGTTTTTGCATGGTGAGAGTATTTGAGTTTTCATAATTCTTCTTTTGCCTTAAGATACTTTTTAATGTAAATGGCAAGGCAACAGTGTGGCACACCCCTTATTTTTTCCCATGTGCCTAATTGAGAGTTTCCAAAATGTGCACGGTTGCTCTATCGGTAACGGAACAACGGAACAGCTTTCGCCTATAAAGCCAGTTGCTTCCTTTGGCTTCAAACTCACAAGTGAGGCTTCAGCACTAGGTTCAGAAACTCCCCAGAAGTTCAAAGTTCCAGTTGGGTGCAGAGTTGAGCTCCAGTCTTCGACGTAGCAGCAGATTGTGAAGTTTCAGTGCAATCCATACTTTATCACTACTAGACTGCACCTTGATGTCCTAATTCCGACTTTCTGCAAGCAACAATGTCCCTGTCGACTCGTCCAATGCTATAGGTAGGTGTCTCGCGTGCAGCCTCTGGAGTTACATGTCAGCTTACTCTTGAGTATTACTACCTTCTTGTACTGTTTTCCTGTGCCAAAGAAAGTTTTGGTTTGGGGTGCCGTTGTTCAAGACCTGGACGCTTCTTTCGGTTTCGTGGTACATACGTCAACGATCCCTTCACCAGGTATTTTGTTCTATTTTCTGTTGAAGGATGTCCACTTTTTCTTGGTTATTGTACATGTTTTCACCGTCTCATTGCTGGAATTTTGAAGTGTCTACAACCGTTTTCATCTCGGTAGCTAATTTGCATGATTGTCAGAGGATGCCAATGTCGTGCTTTTCATTCACTATTCCATTTCGAAGTATTACTGGTCTGTGATTGCTTTACAGTGGAGCGTAGAGTTTGTGAAATAGCTGCGGGTGAAAATTTTCTCTCCTTCTGCCTAGTCTTCCTCAAATTTTTGTTGTGCGACAATGGTTACACTTGGGACTCACTGACCTTGCAAAAATGGCGACTAATTATCTGCAGAGCTTGATATATCATTGAACACTTATTTTTTGTGTAGGACGTGCGACAAGCATCTTTCAGCTTGAGAGGTGTCTCGTGTTATCTGGAGAATGATGGCGCAAAACACTTCTGAGGACAAAGAAATCTCTGACTTAGATTCTCATGAAACTAAGAAGCCTTCTGAATCTGCCGAATCGATACCTGTTGGCGCCAGTAATGATTATTTGAAATCATATGTCCACAAGAGACTCAAAGACTTGGGCCTTGAGGAGCCTTCATCACATGAAAAGGACTACTTGGAATTTTTGCGCAAACGTGGTCAGATATACGAGGAGGCGTTGGGACAGGCTCGTCCACTTAACGACACAAGGAGTGAGGCCGAAAGGGTAGAGGACGTCAAAAGGATAGAGGATCTTTTGGTGAGGAAGATGGTTAATGCGGACTTCCATACATATCGACAAGGACAGCCTGCTTGCGGAAGGATCGAGTGCTGGGCTGCGAGCCAGAAGTTTGTGAACATCGTGGTGGCCCTGATACGGCCCAGAGGAGCTGATGATCCGGGATCACCGACACCAATGAGCAAGGGACTTCTAGCTCTGACAATTGCTGCTGAGAACAATGATCTCACAATGGTTGACGCCCTAATGGATATCGCAGTCGCTGGCGAGAGCTTCGAATCTAGAGAACCAGATTTGTTCTCACCTCATCCGGAGCTCAATTTCTTCTACAGTGACTGTGATAGACCTGTATACAAATTGTACCCTTCTCATGAGGTCTGGTTATGTCCGATTGAGGCAGCTGCTAGACTGGGGCACGTTGACATGGTAGCGAAACTTATTGATTTGCTCGAGGCGAAGATGGAGGCCGATCAGGAGAAGAGGAAGAAGGAGCTCGTTGAGGCGATGATGGAGAAGTTCAGTGCGATGATGACGCGCGAGAAGCTCAAATGCCAACGAGCATTTAATTGGGCTGTGAAAATGGAGCATCGTGAAGTAGTCGAACTTCTCATCGACAGGCAGTACATTGAAGATTTGAACGAGGCATCCGATGTGCATGGACTGTTGAATAATGCAGATGTCAAGACCTATGGTTTGCGTCAGACTCCACTAGCATTAGCTGTACTCAGTGCAAAATTCGAGATGGTCAAGTTCTTGTGTCGTCTCACAAAAGGAGACTTAAGAACTGATGCAAAAAATTTGAAAGGAAAAAGTGCTATTCAGATGGCATTCAAGGAAAGCCGTTACGGAGCCAGAGCTAATTATGCATCTCAAGGGCGCGTCAGGTATCAGATCTGGGAGCACATAATGAAAAGACGTGACAGCCTAACAGAAGTGAAAAAACTGACCGAGGAGAGGAAGGTCCACGTGGATGCAATAAACGCTATTCTTGTTGGGACCGCGCTGATCGCAACTGCGACTTTTGCCGGATGGCTGAGCCCGCCTTTAGGATACTCATCCCCGCCTGGGATGGATGGTCCTTTTGCTTCTGTTGAAGGTCATCCTATTTTGGAAAAATTCTGGATTTTCAACTCGCTGTCTTTCTTCTTTTCTATTGCAACCTTCATGGTGGGAGCGAATGTTGCATTTCCCCCACCACAACACATTTACATCGGAGACGTGGTGCAGACTTTACGGTGGAAACTTACACTAGCTTATTTCCTTGTGAGTGCTGCAGTCTGCTTTGTCACTGGTGCGTTCGCTTGTGCTGGGTTTGCAGTGTTACCACCCATTCCCAAGTATACAGTCAATATGGCGCTCACTGTTGGCATCGGTGTGACTGTTGTTGCCGTTGTCGTCATCGTAACTTTTTTTGGACAGATGTTTACAACTGGTTTGCATCAGCTCGAACACAAAATGGAGTTGCTTCGTCGTGCTGGACAACAGGTCAAAGAGGTAAAGAAGTTTCATGACGACTGAGGTTCTAGCGATGGCGACAATGCACGGTCTGCCGTTATTATTCCAAAAGCCCCCCCGCCCCCCCCCAAACAAAAAATCACAGAAAATTCCTTTTCTAATAATAAGGATCGTATGAACTCAAAAGTGAAAACCCAGTTCCTTGCATAGAAAATGACTATTTTGTGTGCCTTATTATTATGAAGATGAAACGTCTATCTATGAAGCAAGGTAGTTTGTTTGTTTTTTGTGTGTTTTGTACTGATGAGATCCACCGAACCGGGATGCTTCAGATCCTGTTCTTGGTCTCTTTGGAAAGCTCTCCAGGAGGAGGGGTGTATTGGCTTGGTTGCCTGGCATTTGGACTTGCCGTGTAGAAGTTCTTAAATATTGAATGATTTCTCCACTGAAAATTAAATTAAATTGTAGCTGAAAATTTCGGAGCAAATGGAATGTGCCTTTGGTGTTGTTGGAAAGATCTTGGTGAGCAGGATTTGATGGAATTTATTTGGTAAGATTTGGATCCAGAATGTGGGAGACATTGATTTTGAAGAGATTTCTGCCGCTGAAAATTCAAATAAATTCCAAAAAACCAGGTTTTAGAAGGAAAAATCAGTTGAGGAAGTGGTAACACTTGCGCCAAGGGCACAGGCCACACTAGCAGTGCTTGAAGTCACAATTTTGATTGTCAAATTAGTGTTGGATTTTAGTGCCAAAGTGAGGAGGTCATAGATCAATAATATTAGAGTTTTCCATCAGCACGCTTCAAGTGATTATGTAATGAAGGTTTTTTAAACTAAGTAGTACATGTGTTAAATTTGGAATAACTTTTGCCAACCTTAATAACAAGGTGTAGTGCACACAAAGGCCCTGCCAGGGCAGACATATAAGATTTTATTTTTATTTTATTTTCACTATTGTGAGTTAAATTTGTAAATTAAATTAAAATTTGTTAAATTAAATTATTGCTGGTTGTTTCGCTTTCAAGACTAACCAAAGCTTTCATCATCATCATGATTTGATAGGTGCCCATTCTTTTTGCAAGTTGCTAGAAATTTGGAAAGAAAGATTTATCAATTTTGAGCTTGGAATGG
>Ga0116231_10002762_pt1 | contig 36594 bp, 31 predicted proteins | sample S1TSphgellanicum_2_FD_89695 | JGI IMG/M metagenome (GOLD analysis project Ga0116231, IMG submission 89695) | Host-associated microbial communities from peat moss isolated from Minnesota, USA - S1T2_Fd - Sphagnum magellanicum MG | ecosystem: Host-associated > Plants > Peat moss > Unclassified...
ACCGGCACCGGCAAGACCCATCTGGCCATCGCCATCACCGCCAACGTGGTGCGCGCCGGCGCCCGCGGCCGCTACTTCAACACCGTCGATCGGCACTGTCAGCGCAAACGTACCGGGCCGGCGCCGGGGCGTGGTAGACGACCCGGATGGCCCGCCCGAAACGACCGCCCGACCCCTTCCGCTGGTTTGACTCTTCGCCCGAGGTCATCCGCTTGGTGGTCATGATGTACGTCAAGTTCCCGCTGTCGCTGCGCAACGTCGAGGACCTGCTGCACGAGCGCGGTATCGACATCTGCCATGAGACCGTGAGGCACTGGTGGAACCGGTTCGGCCCGATGTTCGCTGCCGAGATTCGCCGTAAGCGGGTCGACCGCATGCGGGCTTTCACCCACTGGAAATGGCACCTCGACGAGGTCTACGTGAAGATCAACGGCGAGATGCACTGCCTCTGGCGCGCCGTCGATCACGAGGGAGAAGTGCTGGAATCCTACGTCACCAAGACGAGGGACAAGGCCGCCGCGCTGGCTTTCATCAAGAAAGCGCTCAAGCGCCACGGCAGCGCCAAGGCCATCACCACCGACGGCCTTCGCTCCTACAAGGCCGCCATGAAGGAGATCCGAAATGCCGAGAAGCAGGAGGTTGGTCGTTGGGCCAACAACCGGGCTGAGAACTCACACCAGCCGTTCCGACGACGAGAGCGGGCGATGCTGCGGTTTCGCCAGATGAAGACCCTGCAGAAATTCAGCTCCGTCCACGCCTCCGTCCACAACCTCTTTAATCAGGATCGCCACCTTATCAGCCGAGACGATTACAAGGCCCGACGCTCAGCCGCCCTGGCTGAGTGGCAATCCCTCGCGACCTGAACTCCGCCTCACCTGCCCTCACCGCGCCAAGTGGAGACAAGTTGAGATTGTACTGACAGCACCCGCTGGATTCACCTCGATGCCGATCTCGCCGTTAGAGCAGTCGAGGCCAGACTGGGCGGCGTTGGCGATGAGATCGGCCGCCACCAGGCCGACCTGCATGCAGCGCTCCGGCGACGGGAAGGCCATGTGGCACTTCAGATGCTGCGTGGCTCCGGAGGGTTCGAGCAGGGCCTCGCAGATCGCCCCGCGCACGCAGCCTTGAGATAGCCGCCAAGGTCGAGGGTGGTCTGGCTGGGCCGATCGGGCTCCCGCCGCCGACAAACCGGCCTTGCGACCATATCGAGGAGGCCTGAATGCCCAAAGCTGCGTCGACGTCCCGAAGCCGGCGGGCCGCCTCGTCGATGGGGTCGCATCTGCCGCCAAGCTTGGCTGCCCCTTGCTGAGCGCGCGCTGAAGCGTCGACCGATGACCTGTGGAGCGCTGGCATGGACGTCCCTCGCGGTCGCAAGATGTCCGCAATCTCGACGCTGCTTTCTCAGCAGCATTATCGATTGATGATCCAAGACGCAGTTGAATGAAACACCCAACTCTCATCGTTGCGGTACTGAATCCAAGTAGACCATGGGGGGATTCACTTCTGCCGCCGCTGCGGTTATGATAGAACAAATCATGACCGTGGAGGCCATATGGGCGCCGAACCGACCAAGAGCGAAGAGATCGTCGTCCGGGCGCCGGTGGGGGCCCAGCTCGCGCTCGAGCGCGCGGCGGTCCTCGCCCGGCTTTCGCCGTCTGAGCTGGCGCGACGGTTCGTCCTCGATGGGTTGAAGGCCTCCGGGTTCGACGTTCCGGATGTCGCGGCCGGCGCCTGAGCTGGTTTCGGACGACGGTATACGCCGCGCCCGTGCGTTCTGCCTGCGAGAACGCTCGGCCCTATGCTCGGTGTAAAGAGAACGCCTTCCAGACCCGGCTGTGGGCCTCGGCGATCATCGTCTTCGATGCGCCCGAGACCCCAACCGCCTCGGCGAACCGCGGCCAATCGTCGACCGCCGCGCGGACCTCATCGATCGTCGCGTCGATGGCCCTGGGGCTGAGGCCGTGCCGAGCGCCGAGCCGCGCGACCTGGGTCCGGCGTGGGTTTTTGCCCTCCCCGTCCACGTCAAGGAAATGTTCGCCGCCTGCGCCCGGCGCGTAGGTGAGGTCAAAGGCCGGGGCCAGCCGCCATGCTCCGTCCAGGCCCATCAGGTAGGCGTGCTGGCGCGCGTGATCGTCTCGATTGCAGGCGAGGATGTTGAACACCATGCGTCTGAACGCGGCCGACACGTCGTCAGCCCGCCGGGTCAGCGCCTGCGTCGCCCGCAACAGCATGTCGTAGCCGACCGAGGGGACGTGGGGGTCCGCCTCCACCGCGCCGGCTAGCGAGATCATGTGCAGCCGACCACCGCCGTCCGGCCGGTCGAACCGGCGGGTCGCGAAGTAGCCGAACCCCGACTTGGCCGGGATCAGCCGGTGGGTGCTCATGCGAAGCCCCGCCGCCTCCGCCATCTGGGCGTAGGCTTCCTCCACGGGGCCGATGTCCTCGTAGTCCGTCGGCGCACGGAACTTCACGAGCCAGGCGTCGAAACCCGGCGGCGTCTCCCCTTCGCCGACGGAAATCCTGCCCTGGGCGTCGAAGCCCACATGCACCTTGGGCCGGGCCCCGCCCGAGCCGCCGGCGAGGCCAGCCAGCGTTTCCGCGAGGGTCCCCTCCTCGCCGGACAGGATCGCGGTCGCCTCCGCCGCCAAGGCGTCGAGGTCCAAGGTCTCCACGTCTTCGGGCGGGGTGGTCGCCGGCTCGAAGGTCAGGGCGCCGCGGCCCTGGCGGCCGACCAGGGCCAGTCGGTCGAGCGGGCTCAGCGTGGCGATGTCGACGCCGAGCTTGGCCAGGCGCTTCCGCATGAGGAGATGGCCCCACCCCTCCGGCAGACTGTCGGCGAGGAAGCCGTGGAGACCCTCGAAGGTCCGGCCGCGAGCGGGCTGCAGGCCGGGCTCGGGCGGGTAGTAGAGACCGCCCACGGGCAGCTCGAGGCCGATAACGTCCGCGGACCACTCGAGCTGGGCCAGGCCGCTAGCAAGGGCGAGGCGGCCGGCCGGGAGGGCCGCGACTCCCGGGGCGAAGGACAGTCCAAGCGCGAGCGGTGTGCCAGGCGCGAGTTTCATAGGCGCGTCGCTCGCCGCGGCGCCCGCTGGCGCGGCTTTGGCTTGGCCTCAGCGGCCTGGCGGGCGAGCAGCGCATCCATTGAGGCGGCCGCCGGCTCGGGGAACAGGAGCGCCAGATTGTCCTCGCACCGCAGCGCCACGGCGGCCTGGATGAGGTGACGGACCGAGCCTTCCCCGTCCTGCTCGAGACGACGCCAGGTCCGCTCAGGCACGCCTGAGCGGGCGGACGCCTCCTTCTGAGAAAGCCGCTGGGCGATCCGTCGAGCGCGGATGGCCAGGCCGAGGTCGGCGAGAAGCTCTGGAGCGGTTTTCAGCATCGGCCAGATATGGCCGTTTAATCGGAAGTTTCAAGTTAAACGGCCAAACCCCGCCGACCATCGAAGGCAACCTAGCTTACTTGTGACAGACCTTGTCCTGCGCGATGCAGGAATTTCCGCAGGGCTTGCCCTTCTTGCACACCGGATGATGGGTCGTGGTACTGGTGGTCGTGGCGCTGGCGGTGGTCGTCGTCGCGCCAGGAGCCACAGGATGAGCCAGCGGCGCTGCGGCCGTTGTCACCGGCGCCGTGGCCGGCGTCTTCGGCTTCAGCAAGCCCGCCAGCAGACCCTTCTTCTTCGTGGCGGTGGTGGAGGCGGTGGTGGAGGTCGCCGACGTCGTCGTGTTGGACGCCGCGGCCGGACATTTGGTGAAGTGGCCCTTGGCGTCCTTGCAGGACGCGGCCGCGTGGGCGAACCCGACGTCCAGCGCCAGGACCGCGATGATGGTCATCCAGATGTGCTTCATGAACCCCTCCGTGGAGGCTAGAGCTTAGCGCCGGCCGCCAGCCGCTCAAAGGATGGGTTCGTGACACGACACTTGTTGACCGCTGCCGTGTCGCTGCTTGCGCTCGGCGCGCCGCGCGCCGCCTTGGCCTGGGGTTATGAAGGGCATGAAATCATCGCCGAGATCGCTCGCGCCTACATGACGCCCGCCGCCCGCGCGAAGGTCGACGCCCTCCTCCAGAGCGACACGGGAAACAGCCTCACCAAGCTCGACATGGCGTCCGAGGCGACCTGGGCGGACGCCTGGCGAGGCGCCGGCCATCGGGAGACGGCCAACTGGCATTTCGTCGACTTGGAGCTCGACCGCCCAGACATGAAGTCGGCGTGCTATGGCTTCCCGCCCGGGGGGACGCCCGCATCCACGGGCCCGGCCAACGACTGTATCACCGACAAGCTGACCGAGTTCGAGGGCGAACTGGCCAACCCGGCGACGACCCCGGACGAGCGGCTCCTGGCGCTGAAGTACGTGCTGCACTTCGTCGGCGACATCCATCAGCCCTTGCATGCTTCGGACAACCACGACCACGGCGGCAACTGCGTGACCTTGGCGCTCGGCGGCCCGAGGACGGTGAACCTCCACAGCGTCTGGGACACGGGCGTCCTTGCGCCGTTGGGCCAGGATCCGGTCATGGCCGCCGAGACCCTGGCCGCCACGATTACGCCGGAGGAGGTCAAGGCCTGGTCCACGGGCGCGCCGCGCGATTGGGCGCAGGAGAGCTACCAGGTGGCGCGCGCGAGCGTCTACATCATCGGGTCCCAGCCCGGCTGCGACAACGGCTCGGCCCCGATCTCCCTGCCGGCCGGCTACCTCGATATGTCGGCGAAAGTGGCGAGCCTGCAGCTGCAGAAGGCCGGCGTGCGCCTCGCTATGGTCCTGAACGCCGCGTTCAAGTCCTGAACCGCTTGCGCGTGGACGCCCGCGGCAGCCGGCCAGCGCTTCAGACCCGCTCCGAATATCGGTCGTAGGCGTCGATCCTGCGGACCAGAAGGTCGGCCTCGCCCCGGTAGATCTCGCTCGTAAGGAAGGCCTCTTCGGCCTCCCGCGCCGCCTCCGGCACGTCGATGTACCAGGCGCGCGGCGCCGGGCCCGACTCGCCGTTCCACCGGTAGCCTCGGGCCTTGAGCCGATCCTTCAGATCGTACGGCGAATGCTGGGCCCAGATGCGCCAGCTGGGCGTTCGGGCGCGCTCGAGCAGCTGGTGGAGCCCGGTCCGGCCGCTTGCCGGGTGACGCCGCGCGAGGAGCTCGAGCGCGGCCAGGCAGTCGTGGGTCGCGCGGTGCCGGTCGTAGAAGAAGCCGGCGCCGGAGGCGAGGTAGGCGAGCTTGGTGCTCTCGAACCCCTCCCTCGCCCAGTCGACCTCGCTCATCGAGCAGGCCCAAGGTTTGGTGGTGAACACCGAGCTGAACCGCTCCAGGAATTTGCGATCGAACGCGGCGTTGTGGGCGACCACGAGCGCCGCCGGCGCGGCGAAGGCAGCCACCGCCTCCGGATCGATGGTCCTGCCCTCCACCATGGCGTCGTCGATGCCGGTCAGGGCCGTGATCTCGGCGGGTATGGGGTTGGAGGGTTGGCGAAGTTGCTGGAAAGGCTCGCCGACGACGTAGATCTCGCCATCGAGCCCGTAGGTGAAGGGCGCCATCGCGAGTTCTATGATCTCGTCCTTCGCGGGGTCGAGGCCGGTGGTCTCCGTGTCAACGAAGAGACCGAGCCTTGTCTGCACCTCGGCCGGCGGCTCGCGGCGGGCGATCGGGGTGAGCCGCCGCAGGACCCGATAGGCGCCGGACCGGTCCAAGGTTTCGGCCATCGCTTCGAGGTCAGCGGCCGCCTCGGCCGAAGGGTCGATGTTGATCAAGCGGCGTCCGACTCTCTCAGAGCGACGGTTCGGTCGTGAGGGTAGCGGGACCGGGCGCAAAGTTCGACACGGTGACGCCGACGAGGCGGATGCCTTTTGGCGGCGGGAAGACCGAGCGGATCAGGCCGAGACTCGCCTCGTGCAGCTGCTCTCGGTTCGAGATCGGCTGGGCGAAGGACTGGCTGCGCGTCGACTGCTGGAAGTCAGCCCACTTGATCTTCACCGTGACGGTGCGCCCGCGCTGGCCCGATGTCTCGCACCAGGCCCAGACGTCGTCGGCCATCTCGAGCACGCCTGCTTCAATCGGGCCGGGCTCGAGGTGATCGTGCTCGAAGGTCGTCTCCGATCCCGAGGACTTGCGCACGCGATGCGGGTTCACAGGCCGATCGTCCTGTCCTCGCGCGATGGCGAAGTACCAGGCGCCGACCTTTCCAAAGGTCGCGATCAGCCGCTCGATCGGCCAGGCCTTCAAGTCGGCTCCGGTCTGGATGCCAACCGCGTGCATCTTCGTCGCCGTCGCCGGCCCGACGCCATGGAACTTGGCGACGGGAAGGCCGGCGACAAAGGCCTCGCCCGCGTCGGGCGTGATCGCGAACTGGCCATTGGGCTTGCGGCGCCCCGAGGCCAGCTTGGCGAGGAACTTGTTGTAGGAGACGCCCGCCGACGCGGTGAGGCCGGTCTCCTCGAGGACCCGGGCGCGGATCGCCTTGGCGGTCAGCCAGGCCGTGGCAAGCCCCGCCTTGTTCTCGGTCACATCGAGATAGGCCTCGTCCAGCGCCAGCGGCTCGATCAGATCTGTGAACTCCGCGAAGACTGCGTGCACCTGGCGGGAAACCGCACGATAGACCTCGAAGCGCGGGGGGACGAAGATCAGGTCGGGGCAGAGCCTCATGGCGGAGAGCGATGGTAGGGCCGACCGCACGCCGAATGCCCGCGCCTCGTAGCTCGCTGCTGCAACCACGCCGCGGCGGGCGCCGTGGCCGACCGCGACCGGCTTGCCCTTGAGATCCGGGTTATCCCGCTGCTCGACCGACGCGTAGAAGGCGTCCATGTCGACGTGAATGATCTTTCGGACGTCGCCCATCCGCCGGGAGCGTAGCACAAGGCGAACAGATGGAGAATCGCGCTCGGAATCTCACCAAGACGTCGAACCCGCCCGGCCGGCGGCAGTGGCGCCGAAGGGGATATGAAACCATTTTGATTGACCATCGTGCGATAAATCCGCACGAAGTTGCATCTAAACCGGATTGGAGGCCGCCATGCTCATCGAGTTCAGCGTGACAAACTTCCGGTCGTTTCGCGATCGGCAGACCCTGTCGATGGTGGCCGGAAGGCTTTCCGAGCATCAAGACACCCATACCTTCGACTCCGGCCTGGCCGGGTTCGATCGACTGTTGCTGACCTCGGCGGTCTATGGCCCCAACGCCGCCGGCAAAACAAACCTTCTGCGCGCGCTACAGGCGATGCAGCAGTTCGTCCTGACCTCTGCCTCCACTCCGGCGGTGCTTCGCGACTGGCGCATGCCATTCAGGTTCGACGCCGCCTCCGCGGCGGCGCCCACCGTGTTCGAGATCACCTTCGCGATCGAAGGGGTTCGCCACGAATACGGCTTCGCCCTCTCGGAGGAGCGGGTCGAGGAGGAGTGGCTGATCGAATACGTTCACGCCCGCGGACGAACCCTCTTCGAGCGCAGGTTCGACCCGTCGCTGGACGACTACGACTGGCGCTTCAGCGACTTTCTCAAAGGCCAGAAGATGGTCTGGAAGGATCTGACGCGCGCCAACGCGCTCTACATCTCGACCGCGGTCCAGCTGAACGCCAAACAGCTGACGCCGATCTTCGCCTGGTTCCAGCAGAAGCTCTCGGTGATCGCTGGGCCCGGAACGCATCTGAACCCTACCTTGACCGCCAGCCTACTCGAGCGCCCCGACGGGAAGGCGAAGATCCTCCCCTTCCTTCGGGAGGCCGATCTCGACATCGCCGACGTAGCCGTGCGGCGCGATCCGGTTGTCGGCCTCCTCACCTCGCCCGCGATGATGCTCGAACAGGGTCCGGGCGGGACGGTCGCGCTCCGGGCCAGCTTCACTCACCCCACTCTGGATGGAAGCGCACCTGTCGCGCTCGATTTCGCGGACGAATCCAGCGGCACCCAGGTGCTCTTCCAGGCGGCCGGCGCTTGGCTCAAGGTCCTCGACGAGGGTGAGGTCATTCTCTTCGACGAGCTGGAGAACAGCCTCCACCCTTTGATCATCCGCTACCTGGTCGAGCAGTTCCACTCGCCGGCGGCCAATCCGCGCCATGCGCAACTCGTCTTCACCACCCACAACACCTCGCTCCTGGAGATGGATATCTTCCGCCGGGACCAGGTCTGGTTCGTGGAGCGCGGCCAGGGATCGCCTTCGCGCCTCTATCCGCTGACGGAGTTCGCTCCGCGCCAGGAAGAGAAACTGGAGCGGAACTACCTCCGCGGCCGATACGGCGCCCTGCCCATTGTCGACGGCGTCCCCGGCTGATGCCGCGGCCGACCCGATCGTCCGAGAGCTATGCGCGACGCGGCGCTCAGCGAGAGCCGTACGATGTCGTGCTGATCGTTTGCGAAGGCGAGAAGACCGAGCCACAATACCTTCAGGGGCTGAGGCGCGCGTGGAAACTCAGCAGCGCCAACATCCATGTCCGCTCACCGGGAGCGTCCGATCCGCCGAACCTTGCCGCCTACGCCCTACGGGAGCTGGAGTCGGGAGACTACGACCGCGCCTTCTGCGTGTTCGACCGTGATACCCACGCCGGGTTTTAGCAGGCCCTGAACACGATCGAGCATAGCGCCGCCGGTCAGGCAGGAAGGTTGAGCGCCGTCGTGTCCTGGCCGTGCTTTGAGATCTGGGTCCTGCTCCACTTCGCGATGACGACCCGCGCGTTCAATGCTTGCGCGGACGTGATCCGCGAGATCCGGCGACACTATGCCGGGTACGCAAAAGGCTCCGCCGTCGTCTTCGCCGATCTCGAGGCCCGCTTGGACGCCGCCCTTGTTCACGCGGGTCAACTTCGCCACCACAATCAAGCAGCCGGCGGCCAGAACCCGAGCACAGCCGTCGACGAGCTCGTGACCTATCTGAAGAACCTCAAAGCCTAGCGACGTTTTGACCGAGACGGACAGACCGTCCGACGAGCGCCTTCATATGAGGGCGAAGGCGGGAACTGGCTCGGACTCTGTCTCATCAACCTTTCGCAATTGGCCTCCCTTGAGGCGCAGGATTTGCTGCCTTAGCCGACGCGGCTGGTACGCCGTCCTGGCTCGGTGAGGCGGAGCATTTGGAGGGCGACGCTCCAAACGCGTGCTCGTCCCGCCGCGAAGGCAAGCAACACGTGCGAGCGGCATTCAACGCCGCTTTCGTGGCGCCGGTCGGCGCACAAGCTCGGCCTCCGTGACACCGAGCGCGGCAGCCAGCTTCGCCAAAATATCGACTGTCGCGGCGTATAAACCGCGCTCCAACGCGCTGACGTAAGTGCGATCTACAGCCGCGAGGTCTGCCAGATCCTCCTGCGAAAAACCTTTTGCACGCCGCAAGTGCCGTAAATTCAGCGCCAAAACATCCCGGATGTCCATCCAAAGGATGCCGCTGCATAGAAGCAAAACGCACCACGGAGGATACTCGTCAATCAACGCCAGCTGTGACGGTGGCGATAAGGGCGAAAGGCTCCACGCCAAGGGCTCCAGCCAAGCAATCTAAGCGATCGATCCCGACGCTGTATTTTCCGCGCTCCACCCCACTAATATATGTGCGGTCCAAGCCAGCGCGATCTGCAAGCGTCTCCTGCGAGAGGCCGAGGCGCGAGCGCAGCAGCCGCACATTTCTCGCCAAAATCTCCCGGCTCGTCATCGCCGAGATTGCGTCAACTTGAGGAGTATTTTTCCACGGAGTATACTCGACAAAGCGCACATCCGAGCGTCGGCGGGCGTACGCCTAAACGAACCGAAACCTGTCCTCCTGAGTTCGACATGGCATTCGCCGAAGACCCAGCACCACCGATCGAACCAGAACTCGGCGAGCTGCACCGGCGCTATGCGACCTGGCTTGCGCGGATGGTCCGTCGCGGCGGGAAGGCCGACGCCGAGGACGTCGTGCAGGAGACGTTCATTCGGGCGAGCGCCTACGGCGCGGAGGAGCTACTGCGCCATCCGCGGGCGTTGCTGCTGAAGATCGCGCGCAGCGTCGTGCTGAACACAGCTCGGGACGCTAGCCGCAAGAAGCGGGATCCGACCGGCTATTCGCCCGAGGTCTGGGAGAGCGCCGACCAGTATCAGAACGCCGGCGATGTGAGAGAGGACCCCGCCGTCGCGGACGCCCTGCGCCAGGCGAAGGCGCGGATCGCGCTGACGCGAAAGAAGGAGGGACTTCCCTTTTCGGTCACCATGACGGCCCTCGTGGGGCTCGTGGTGGCCGGCGTCGTGATTGGAACGGCCATCCTCACCCCGCCCGCCGCCCAGCGCTATCAAACCGCAGTCGGCGAGCAACGCCGGGTGACGCTGCCGGATGGCTCGTCGATGGACCTCGACACCGCCTCCGTCGTCGACGTCCGCTTCAGCCGCGGCGAACGCCTGGTCCGCCTCATCTCCGGTCAGGCCATGTTCGACGTCGTGCATCGGCCCGATCGACCGTTCCGCGTCGAAGCCGATGACCTGCAAGTGCGCGACATCGGAACCGTCTTCGACGTGCGCCGTGACGAAGGCCACGCCGTTGTCACCGTGGTGTCCGGTGAGGTGCGCGTCGACGCGGGGGCAGGACGCGCGCCCTGGACGCTCTCCGCGGGCCAGCAGCTCGGCTCTGGGTCGGTGTCCGGCCCCCGTTCGGTCGACGTCGCCGCCTTCACGCGCTGGACGAACGGCCGGGTGGAGTTCGATGATGTTCCCCTCGCGGCCGCCGTGCGAGAGATGAACCGCTACGCGCCTCATCCGCTCCTGCTCGAGGGACCGGCCGTGGGCCAGCTTCACGTGAGCGGGGCGTTCGATACCTCTGATCTCAAGGGGTTCGTGAAGGCGCTAACGGCGGTCTATGGCGTCGAGGTCAAACCCGCGGCGGACGGGCAGCTCGTGATCAGCGCGTCGCCTTCAACCCGGGCGTGAACTTTTTTTGAACGCACGCCAGGGTAAACGCTGCGGTTCGGTTTTTCACCCCTTGCCGACTCAGGCCGCGCAACGCGACCGACGGCTTCAGGGGGAACATCCAGTTGCTATCCAAGTCCGCTCGCCGCCGCCTGCTCGCCACCTCGGTCCTGGCGTTTCTGACCGTATCGGTCGCCGCCCACGCCTCGCCCGCACCCGCTGACATCGATATCCCTGCCGGGTCGCTGCAAGCGTCGTTGAAGACGCTGGAGCGCCAAACCCATCTGGAGATCCTCTACAATCCGAAGACCGTCGCCGGTCGAAACGCCCCCGCCGTCAGGGGACATCTGAGCCTTGAGGAAGCCCTGCAGCGGCTGACGGGCGGAGCCGACATCGAGCTCGTCTGGGCGAGCCCCAACGCCGTCAGCCTGAGACTGCGGAGCGTCGCGCTTGCCGGGCCCGCCTCCGCCCCCGTCCTGCAGACGGCCCGAGCCGAAACCACCCTCCCCCCTTCCGTCGCGGCCGCTCCGCTTGACGATCCGGCCGTCGTCCCGACCAAGCCTGAGCCCGACATCGTGGTGGTCGGCACGCACATCCGGGGGCTGAAGGCGAACGCGTCGCCGACGGTCGAGGTCACGCGCGAGGATCTGATCCGCCAGGGCGACGCAACCATTGCCGACGCCCTGCAGCGTCTGCCCCAGAACTTCGCCGGCACGGCCAATCCGGTGACGACCCTGGTGGGGAGCGACCGGTCGGCGACGAACGGCATCTACTCCGAAGGCGTCAACCTGCGGGGCCTCGGCGCCAACGCCACCCTCGTCCTGATTAACGGGCACAGGATCGCCGGGACCGGTGATCAGGGGAATGTCGCCGACGTCTCCGCGATCCCGACCGCCGCCGTGGACCACGTGGATGTCCTTCTCGACGGCGCCTCCGCCATCTATGGCTCGGACGCGGTCGGCGGGGTGGTCAACATCATCACCCGCCGCGACTTCCAGGGTGGCGAGACGCTCGCTCACTATGGGGAGGCCGAAGGCGGCCACGCGCCGCTGTTCCAGGTCGCCCAGACCGTGGGAACCGCGTGGGATGGCGGCCATTTCATGGCGTCCTACCAGTACCAGCGCCAAGGCGACCTGCCAGCCTCGGCCCGATACTACACGGCCAGCAGCAATCTGACCGCGATCGGCGGAAGCAACTACGACACCCTCTACGCCAGCCCGGGCAACATCCTGACGCTGAACGCCACCAAGACCGCCTACATCTCCGCCTACGCCTTGCCGGGCGGCTCAGGCCTTGAGCTGACCCCGTCGAGCTTCATCGCCGGCGGGGCCAACTACCAGAACGCGCGCCTGGGGACAGACATCTCGCCGGACCAGACCAGCCAGGGGCTCTACGTCTCGGCCAGCCAGACCCTCGACGCCAAGACCGAGGTCGACGTCGAAGGGCGCTTCAACCTGCGCCGCTTCAGCTTCTTCGGCGGGGCTAACCAGGCCGTCCTCACCGTCACGCCGAAAGACCCTTCCTATGTCTCGCCAAACGGCGCGGCGTCCGAGCTGATCGGCTGGTCGGCGAACGACCTCATCGGGCCGATCGACGGCCGCGGGCAATCCAAAAGCTATGATGTGGTGGCGACCGTCACGCGCGATCTGATCGGCTCGTGGCGGCTCAGCGCCGACGTCGACATGGCCGGCGAGCACGGGACGCGCTACGGCGACCGTCAGCTGAACTCGACCAACCTCAACGAGGCGCTCGGCAATACCGTCGACCCCACCGGCGCCTACAACCCCGCGGTCCAGGGCTACTTCAATCCCTATGGCACAGCGAACAGCCGCGCCGTGATCGCCTTCATCAGCGACGGCTATTCGCACGAGTACGACGACGACCAGGTGCTGACGACCGACCTGCAGGCCGACGGCGACCTCTTCGCCCTGCCGGGCGGCGTGGTGAAGGCCGCCTTCGGCGCTCAGTTCCGGCATGAGCGTGCGGAATATTCGGGGGATGTGGTGACCAGCTCCACGCCCTTCGTCACCGGCGGGGTGGCGCATGATCGCGATATCGCCGCGCTTTATGGCGAGCTCAACATCCCCATCGTCGGCGCCGCCAACAGGCTTCCGGGCGTGGAGCGCCTGACCTTGTCGCTGGCCGGCCGCGCCGAGCACTACGACGACATCGGATCGACGGCCAATCCCAAGGTCGGCCTGCTCTGGGTCCCGGTGCAGGACCTCACGGTGCACGCCAGCTACTCGACCTCGTTCAGGGCGCCGTCGCTCTATGAGATGTATTACAACCCGGTCGTCTCGGTCTCGAGCCTCCCCAACGGGACGGGCACGACCCTGTCGCTGCTGAGGTACGGCGGCAACCCCGATCTCAAGCCGGAGACCGCCACCTCCTGGACAGCGGGCGCGGAGTTCCAACCGCACCAAGTCCCGGGCCTTCGGCTCGGCGCCACCTGGTTCAATGTCGACTATTCCAACCGGATCGACGACCCGGGCTCCTCGGCGCTGACCACGGTCCTGATCAACCCGGCCTACGCCGACCTGGTGCACCGGGTGAACCCCGCCAGCGCATCGGATCTCGCCGAGGTCCAAGCGCTGATCGCCGCCTCGGCCTCAGCGACGGCCAAACTCTATCCGGCCAGCGCCTATGGCGCGATCGTCGACGCCCGCTACGTCAATGTCGCGACGCTCCTGGTCAGCGGCGTCGACCTGAACGCCCGCTACGGGGTCTCCGTGGGCCAGGAGCGGATCGGGGTCACCGCCTCGGCGACCTACCTCTACAATTACAAGGAGAAGGTCACGCCCGGCGCGTCCTGGTCCCAGTTTGTGTCGACCGCGGGATATCCGGTGGATTGGCGGCTTCGCACGACCTTCGACTGGTCACACGGTCCCTACGACACCGCCCTGACCCTCAACTATGTCGACGGCTACCAGGACACCACCAACAAGCGGCCGATCGGCGATTGGACCACGCTCGACCTCACCGTGACGTGGCGGTCGCCGGCGACGACCGGGCCTACGAAGGGCGTGCTGGTCAGCGGCTCGATCCAGAACCTCTTGGACACCGATCCGCCGTTCTACAACAACCCCTTCGGCGTCGCCTACGACGCCGCCAACGCCAATCCGTTCGGCCGCATCTGCTCGATCCAGATCAGCAAGCGCTGGTAGACTGAGGCGTTCGCCATGAAGCCTTGGATCCGCCGGAGGCTCGGCCGTCTTTGCGCGGCCGCAGCCCTGGTTTTGCCGCTCACGCCAGCCGCGGGTCATCCCCTCCAAATCGATGACCTCCTGAAGCAAGAGGCCTTCGACTTTGCCGCCTTCGACCCTTCGGGTCGCTGGCTGCTGCTGGAGGTCCAACGCCCCTACGAGACGTCCGCCAGCTTCGAGAACTACTATCTCTCCCGCCTCGGCCGAGCGCGGGTGCTGAAGGTCGATCTCCGTCGCCCGGGACCGGCGCGGCCGGCGTTCGCGCAGGCCCGCGGCGGCTATCTTCTCGGCGGCTTCTCTCCGTCTGGCGTGAGGGCGCTGGTCTTCTGGGAGAAGGATGCGCGCCGTGAGGTGGGCGTCCTGGATCTCGCCACCGGCCAGGTCCGCTGGCTCGGGCTCGGTGTTGAGATGGACCATCGTGGCGCGACGTTCGTCTGGCGATCGGACCGCGAGCTCCTGTTGCTCGCCTTGGACCCCCGCGATCGCCCAGAGGTCTACCGGAGCCAGGTCGGCGCCATGCTGGAGCTGCCCAGCCTTTGGCGCCGGGCCCTGGCCGGTCTGGGTTCGTCCGCCGTGGTCCAGGGCAGCGGGCGTTTCATCGATCGCTATCCCCACGCGCCTGACCGTCGGTTGATGAGCATCGAGGTGAGGACCGGTCGGCGACGGACCTTGGCCAGCGGGCCGTTCGAGAGCCTGAGCCTGGCTCCGGCGGGCGACCGTCTTGCGATCATCCAGGTCGACGGACGCGCCCCAGAAGCGAAGGACGTCCTGGTCGGCCCCGACTGGCCGAGCCGGCGGCGCAGTCTGCGGCTCCTCGACCTGGCCAGCGGCCGTCTCTCCGCACCCGCCGGCGATGCCGACATCGCCGCCGATGGCCTTCGCTGGTCCATGGGAGGCGACCTGTTGATCGCCACCGGCGGCCATGTCCTCCAGCCGCGTCTCTATCGTCTGAAGGCGGAGGCGGCGGTCGCCGCGCCGGTCGATCTGGCGTCGTTGACTTTGGGCGGCCTTGTTCTTGGACCCGCCGGTCGGGGCGTGCACTTCGACTGGATGGGCGAGACGCCCATTGTCTATGCCCAACCCACCGCCGGCGGCCGCTTCGACTGGTATCGCCTCGATGCGTCCGGTCCGATCAACCTCTCCCAGACCCTTCCAGCGGCGCCGGCGCGGCTATCAGCGGTCGGCGAAAACGAGGCGCTCGCTCTTGCGCGCTCCAGCCTCTGGAAGCTCACCGCCGACGGCACCGCGGCAGAGGTCGTGAAGGCTCGGACCTTGACGGTCGTCGAGCCCAGGGACGGCAACCTCTCGACCTTCGACCCAAGCGACCGCCCCGCCGCGCGCGGCGGAGCCTGGATCGTCGCTGACGGCGCCCTGAGCCACGTGGGCTTGGAGGACGAACCTTCGCGGCCCCGCGACGCGGCCGCGGCCGCAATGCTGTCTCAGATCCTTCAGGCCAGCCGCATCGTCGCCGCCGCCCCGGGCGGATCCGTCCGTGTGGACAGGGACGCGCACGGGTCAGAACAGGTGCTCCTGGTCCGACCAGGCGCACCCACGCTGAGCCTCCTGTCCTTGAACCGCCGGTTTGCCAAGGTCGACTGGTCGGCGCCGATCGCGCTCGACCATCCAGGGTCCACGGGCGAGCGGTTCAAGGACTGGCTCTATCTCCCGCCCGGGCGCCGGCCGGAGGACCACTATCCCTTGGTGGTTATGGGGTATCCAGGCGACGGGTTCCGCGCACCTCCTCACGGAGGGCGTCCCGGGGCGGACCAGGTCGATGACAATCCCCAACTCCTCGCCGCGGCCGGCTTCGCCGTGCTGGTCCCGAGCCTTCCCCGGACCGGTGACGATGTCGTCGACGGGATGACGTCGGCCGTGCTCGAAGCCGTCGAACGAGCCGGCAAGCTCCCGTGTGTAGACGCCGGCCGGCTTGGGTTCTGGGGCCACAGCGCGGGCGGGCTGCTCGGCTACACACTGGCGACCCAGACGGACCGGTTCAAGGCGATCGTGGCCGCCGCCGGGCCAAGCGACTTGATCAGCGACCGCGGCGTCGCGCGGCCCTCCGGCTTGTTGGGGCCGGATTGGGATGGCGACATCCGGTACCAGATCGCCTGGACCGAGCTCGGTCAGGGCGGACTTCACGCTACCCCCTACACCGACCTGGCCCACTACCTTCGCGCCAGCCCGATTTTCGCCGCGGACAAGATCACAACCCCTATGCTGATCGTCGAGGGCGACCAGGATCCTGTGCCCTTCGCGCAAGGAGAGGAGATGTTCTCGGCCCTCTATCGGGATCGCAAAGACGCCCTGTTCCTGATGTTTTTCGGCGAGGCACACACCATCTCCAGTCCAGCCAACCTTCGCCTCTACCAGGCGACGGCGATCTCATTCCTTCGGCGAGAACTCTCGGCGGCGCCCTAGTCGGAAGCGGAATGGCCGGCCGCGGACCGGCTTTCCGGGCGAGCCGCCGTCGTCCAGCTCACCTCCAGCGCCGCACCCAGGCCTCCATCGCGAGGGCGCCCAGGATGGCGCCGATCGGCGAGGTCTCCGCCAAGGCTGTCTCTTCCAGGGCCTGGCCGAGCAGGTCCCGATCGACCAGACCGCGGTCGGCCAAAAGGCCGTCCCGGAGAAAGGCGCGGATCTCAGGGAGCGCGGCGACGAGGGAGCGGGCATAGAACGCACCGAGTTCGCCCTTCGACCGCCTGGCCAATATCTTCGCCGGCAACCGGTCCGCGAACGCGGCGCGCGCCAGGGCCCGCCCTCGCCCGCCCTGGACGAAGAGGTCCGCCGGAATGCCGAGCACGGTCTCGAGGATGGGCTGGGACAGGAGCGGGTGCACTTCGTCGAGGACGCCCACCAGGCTCGGCGCCAGCCCCCTGAGGCCGGCGCGCGCCAGGCCGTCGACGTGCAGCCGTTTGCCGGCCGGCGCGTCCTCAAGGCCGCGCAGCCACGGATGGCGGGACGGCAGCGCCACGCGCAGCCAAGCCGGCGCGGCGCCGCCAAAGCGCGGCTCGTTGCGATCAAGCGCGGTTGCAACCACCCGATAGGCTGAGGTTCGGCCGAGCCGTGCGAGGCGGGTGGTCTCCGCCGAGACAAGGCTGAGGGGTCCAAGCCTTCGCACCCGGTCGCGAACGACAACGGGAGACGAAAGCTGCAGAAAGACCGCATCGCCACCGTGCCCCGTGAAGGCCCGCTGCGCGCCGCGCGCCGTCGATGCGGCGATCAGATCCTGGGCGGCTGTGGCGTCAAAATTGGAGAAGGTGAGCCGAAGACCGCTCGGGCCGGTCGGGCGACCTCAGGACGGGCGCCAGGGGCTCCGTGTTCAGCCGGCCGCCAGGGTGAAATATTCCCGATCAAACACACGATAGTAGAGCCAGCCCGGTAGCTTGCGACCGCCCGGCTGCACATCGTCGATCACTTTCACTTGGCTGTGGTGGGCGTCAAGAACGGCGCGCTTGGCGGCGGCCGACGCAGCGATTGGCACAGCGATCGTGGGCCGCGGGAGACCCAGGGCAGGATCGGCAGGATAATGATTGCGAAAGGCGAGGATATACTTGCGAGCGAGTGCGATCGCCGGCGCGGGAAGGGTCGCCTGATAGAACCGCTTCACCGGATAGCCAGGATGAGCCATGCCGGCGCGCACCACTTCGGCCGTCCAGCGGCCAACCTCGGCATGATCAGGATGACCATAGTAGCCGACGCGGTCGTCGAAGCTGATCACGAGCGAGGGCCGGCGTGCGGCGATTAGGGCGCAGAGGTCCGCTTTGGCCTGGACCGCGTTCGCGTGGGTCAGTCTGCCGTCGACATAGTCGAGGACCACCACATCCTTGATCGCGAGCGCTCGACCAGCGGCCTTCGCCTCTTCGGGCCTGATCCGGTAAAGCTGATCTGAGGTGAAACCGGTAAAGTGAGCGCCTTCGCCATGGGTGAAGTAAACCAGGGTCACCTGGGCGCCGTCGTGCGCCAGCTGCGCCAAGGTTCCGGCCGAGGTGACCTCATCGTCCGGGTGGGCCCAGACCGCCATCACCCTCCGGGGCGCCTCCGGCGCGAATAGGTTAAGCGTCGTCGCCGCAACCGGTATCCCCGCATCGTTCACAGCGTGACGGACCATCAGAAAACCGCCGATCAGCATGAGGACAAGCCCCAGCGCCGTGACCGCGAGGCTCAGTCCCCACCCTTTCAAAACAGGGCGCCGCGGCCCGATGGCATCTCTTCATAGCGGTGCACACGCACGGCCTCGACGAGACCGAAACAGACCATCACCGTCACCATCACGGTTCCGCCGTAGCTCATCAAGGGCATCGGCACGCCGACCACCGGCGCCAGGCCCATCACCATAGCGGCGTTGACCAGCACGTAGAGGGCGAAGGTGACGGTCACCCCCGCCGCCGATAGCCTGCCGAAGTGGCTATGGGATATGGACGCGATCCGCAGAGCGATGGCGATGGTCAGCCCGTAGAGCACGAGCAAGCCCACGCACCCGACCAATCCGAATTCCTCTCCGAAGGTGGAGAAGACGAAGTCGGTCTGCTTCTCTGGTAGAAAGTTGAGCTGGCTTTGCGAGCCCAGGCCAAAGCCCTTGCCCATCAATCCGCCGGACCCGATGGCGATCTTGGATTGGGTGATGTGATAGCCCAAACCTGAGGGGTCGTTTTCGGGATGCAGGAAGGTGAGGAGGCGATCGCGCTGGTAGGGTTTCAGAACGAACATCACGAAGGGGACGATGGCGGCCCCGCCCAGGACCACCGCTGAGGTCATCAGCCGCCAGGACAACCCCCCGAGCATCATGATGCCAAATCCGGTCACCGCCAAAAGAATCGCGGTTCCAAGATCAGGCTGATGGGCCACCAGGACGACCGGCAGTCCGATCAACGCGACCGGAATCAGAAGCTTCCAGGACATCGCCGCCTCGCGCGAGGAGAGGCCATGGTAGAAGCGAGCGAGGGCCAGAACCAAGCCGACTTTCATGATCTCCGAGGGTTGAACGCCGAAGATCCAGCGCTTGGCCCCAAGCGAAGAGTGGCCGATCACCGGCACCAGCAAGAGCAGGATCAGGGCGATCACATAGGTCGGATAGGCGGCCGCGAACCAAATCCGCAGGCCAATGAGCGACAGGCCCAGCATGACCCCTAAACAAAGGCCATAGCGCATAAGGTGTTTGTTGGCCCAGGGGCCCCAGCTGTTGCCCGCTGCCGAGTAGAGAATCATGCTTCCGAGCCCGGCGATCACCGTCAGGACGAAGGCGAGCCGCCAGTCGATCTCCGCGAGTTTCTCCGATAGCCGTTCGCGCTGGCCAGGCCGGGTAAGCGCCGAGGAGGTCATGTCGGTTGGTCCGGGACAGTCGGGTTCTGAAGGTCTGGCCCGCTTGGGCCCTGTTGCGGAACGCCAGGGATATCGGTGGGCGGCGGCGGTGCGGCGCCCACGGAATCGGCAGCCGAATCCATCTGAGGAAGCGGCAATGGCTGCTCTATGCGCGCACGGACCTCCGGGTCCTTCAGTAAGGCCACCCGCATGATCTCTCGCGCCTTCGGCGCTGCAGACTGGGTGCCCATTCCGCCGTGTTCCACCAGCACCGCCATAGCGTATCGCGGATCGTCATAGGGGGCGAAGGCGATGAACCAGGAATTGTCGCGCAGCTCATAGGCGCCGACCGCGCCATGAGCGCCGTGGCCGCCGTTATAGTTGCGAGTCTGCGCTGTGCCGGTCTTGCCTGCCATTTTTATCGGACCAAGGCCGAGCTGGGCGGCCGCGTAGGCGGTGCCTCGAACATCGTTGGCCACCGAGGCCATGGCCGTGCGCACGAAATTGATATGATCCTGACTGAAAGGGATATCGTCGACCGCCGAGCCGCGGGGCTGCTCCACGCCGCCGATTGAGCGGATCAGGCGAGGGTTGAGCGCCTTCTTGCCATTGGCGAGGCGCGAGGCCATGACGCAGAGCTGCAAGGGGTTGACCTCGGTATAGCCCTGACCGATGCCCATCGATGGCGTTTCGCCCGGGTACCACCGCGTATCCAGGTGACGCTTGCCCATGTAGGCCTTCTTCCAGGCGATGTCGGGGATAATGCCGACCTTCTGGCCCGACACGCCGATATCGAAGGTCTGTCCAAGGCCGAATCGACGCGCTACCTCGGCGATCTTGTCCGGTCCGACCGACAGCGCCGTCTGATAGAAGAAAACGTCGCAGGACGTGACGATAGCGCCGTGCATGTCGAGCGTGCCGTGGTGCTGGTCGCAGTGATAGGTGTGGTTGCCGAAAGTGAAGGCTCCGTTGCATGTGTAGGTTCGTTGCGGGTCGACGCCGACCTCCAGCGCCGCCAGCGACACCATGGTCTTAAAGGTCGATCCAGGGTGGTAGAGGCCTGCGAGTGCTTTGTTGAGCAGCGGTTTGCGATCGTAATCGGCCAGGGCGCGATACTCGGCGCTCGGCACGCCCGAGACGAACTGGTTGGCGTCAAAGGAGGGCGCCGACAGCATGCAAAGGATGTCCCCCGTGCGCACGTCCATCATCACCGCTGCACCGGAATCCGGCCCGAACACCTCGAGCGCCCGGTTCTGAATGTCGGCGTCGAGGGTCAGCATCACATCCTTGCCAGGCGTGGCGTGAATGTCGCCTGAGGGGTCCTCGCGGACCACTCGCCCCATGCTGTCGACCTCGACCTTCTGACCTCCCGGGCGACCGCGCAACTGCAGATCGAGGGATTTCTCCACGCCCTGTTTGCCGATCCGAAAGCCCGGATCGAGAAGGAGACGGTCGGGCTTTCCGTCAGGGCCTTTTTCACGATCAACATCTTCAGCCGAGACCTTGGCCACATAGCCGATCACATGAGCGAAGGCGCCGCCAAAGGGATAGACCCGCGCCTCGGTCATATCGGCGGCCACGCCGGGCAGCTCGGGCGTGCGCACATTGATGCGGGTGAAGTCGTCCCAAGACAGATCATTGGCCAACGCGACCGGGCTCGCCTTCGGGGTGTTCTCGATCTCCTTTAACAGGCTCTGTTGTTTCTGGTCGGTGATCGGGATCAAGTCCGCGACCTTGGTCAGGGTATCGGCTGGATCCTCCTTCGCCTCGCCCTTGCGGTAAAGGACGCGGAAGTCCGGACGATTGGAGGCGAGCTCAACCCCGTTGCGGTCAAGGATTCTGCCCCGCGGCGGCGGCCGGATCCGAAAATTGAACTGGTTGGAGTTGGACAGCAGCTGATAGCGCGCGCCTTCGACCAACTGCAGATCGGCCAGCCGCCCAATCAGCGCCAGGGCGCCGACGCCGGCGAACCCGCCGAGGATGAAGGCGCGGCGGTGGAACATCCCTTGCCGCTCGTTCACCTCATCAAAGAAGATAGATGGTTCGAGGTTCAAGGCGGGCTCACCGGAATCGAATGTCTGCGTCGCGGAAGCGATTACTGAGCATGAGTACGAAGGGAAACAGGGCCAATGTGGCAGCAAATTGCCAAAGGAGGGCGATCAGATTGGGCTGGCCGTGCCCGGCGATCGCCACCAAGGCGTAGGCGCAGGCGAAGGCGGCCAGAACCGAAGCCCCATAGTAGAAGCCCATCACCTCGGTCTCCTGTCCCACCATCAGGGTGCGCGCCACCAGAGCTACGCCATAAGCGACCAGAAGGCTGATCGGCCAAAGGCCAAGGGGCGCGGCGCAATAAAGGTCAAGAAAGAGACCGACCAGCACCAGGACGAAGGGTCCAAGGATAGAGGGCCGGATGATCGCCCAGCCGAACGCCAGCACCATCGGAAATATCGGCTCGGGCAGGGCGAGGGAAAAAACCCGGATCGGCGCATCGATCGCCACCGTAGCGAGGATCGCCACGAACGCCGGAACGCCAAGCCAGCGCCAGGGTTCAAGCGGTCGGGACGGAGTTCTCGCCATGGGGTCAGGCCCCGCCGTCTGGACGGCTGGGGTCCGGCATTGGCGGGCCCGCCTCGGGGGTGTGAACGTGGCGGTATGCGCCTGGCTGAGGCTTGGCCGCCTTGGTCGGACCAGGCCTGATCTTCGCCTGCGGCTTGGCCGGCGCCCCCGAGGGCGGCGGCGCTGGCGCCGTCGCGGCGACCCGTGGACTGGCAGGTATCGGCGGAACTGGGCCAGACGCGTCGGGCGCCAGGGGCGGCGCCGGCGCCGGCGCCTCGGCGGCTTTGAGCTTGGATTGGTCCGATGGGTTTAGGGGCGGCATCGCCGGCTCAGCCAGCTTCGCCTGATCCACCATCTGCGAAAAGTCGTCAAAGACCAGCACGCGCACGAAATCGATGGCGCCGCTCTCGGAGTATAGGCGAATACGCCAGACGCCGCGGACATCCTGCTCGGCGACGCCCACAGGGAGGCCCCGAGGATAGAGGCCGCCGTCGCCCGAGGTCAGAACGCGGTCCCCATTGTGAACGGCGTCCTTGCCGCGAAGGTACTCCAGGCGAGGATTGGGGCCGCCGTCGCCGGTCAAGATCGCGCGTGCATTGCTGCGGTCGATCAGCACGGGCGTTCGGCTCTCCGGATCGGTGAGCAGCAGAAGCCGGCTGGCGTTCGCTGAGACCCCGACCACGCGTCCGACGACACCCTGCTCGCTCATAGCTGGGTTTCCGATCTTGACCCCCGCGTTGGACCCGACATCGATCAGGCGCGCATTGGAGAACGGGCCGTGTGTATCGCTGACCACCCGCCCGGTGACCATAGGGATTGGCGGGTCGGTGCGCAGTTTGAGCAGCGTCTCATAGCGCCGGTTCAGGTTTTTGATGGCGACGTCGGCGATGGCGACCTGCTGCAGCTCAGCCACCTGCTTTTTGAGCCGGCGGTTCTCCGATACGGCGAAGAAGTAATCGCCGACCGAAGTCGCTCCGTCGTTGATCCAGCGTACGGGGGCGGCGAGGACGCCCGCGACCGGCGCCAGCACGGCGTCGAAGGAGGCCCGCGCCTTGGCGTGCCCGAGGGCTTCGGCGCTGACCCTTGCCTGATCTTTGCGATCCGAAATAAACACAAACACGGCGATCGCCAGGGCAAGCACAGCGGCGACGCCCGCCGTCCAGGTGAGCGGGACCTTCAGATCCTGGAACGGGCTGTCGCGATACGCCACGCGTCATCTCCGTCGGCGGGTTGGGAATCGGGCGCCCGCCGGCCCGATCGTTTGTGGAGTTAAGAATTAAGCGATCGAAGCGTCCAGCACGCCCTTCATCCATTTCGGATGCTCAAGCACTTTGCCGCACCCGAGCGCGACGCAGGAAAGTGGATCGTCCGCCACGGTGACCGGCAGTCCCGTGTGGTCACGGATTTCGCTGTCGAGGCCCCGCAGCAAGGCGCCGCCGCCGGTCAGCATAATGCCTTTGTCCGCAATGTCGGCGGCGAGCTCAGGCGGGGTGGCTTCCAGCGCCACCTTGACGGCCTCGACGATCTGGCCGACCGGCTCGGCCAGCGCCTCCGCCGCCTGCTTTTCGGAGATACGGACCTCGCGCGGCACGCCTTGCATCAAGTCGCGGCCCTTGACCTCGATGGCGAGGCCGTCGCCGTCCATCGGCGGGCGGGCGGTGCCGATCTCCTTTTTGATCCGCTCGGCGGTCGTCTCGCCGATCAGAAGATTGTGGTGCCGTCGCATGTAAGAAATGATCGCTTCGTCCATCTTGTCGCCGCCGACGCGAACCGAGCGCGAATAGACAATGCCCGATAGGGAGAGGACGGCCACCTCGGTGGTGCCTCCGCCGATGTCGACCACCATCGAGCCCGTCGGTTCGTGGATCGGAAGCCCGGCGCCGATCGCGGCGGCCATCGGCTCATCGATCAGACCGACGCGGCGGGCCGAGGCGTTCAGGCAGGAATCATTGATGGCGCGACGCTCCACCGCCGTTGCGCCCGACGGTACGCAAACGATCACCTTGGGGTTCACGAAGCGGTTGCCCTTATGCACTTTGCGGATGAAGTGCTTGATCATCTCTTCCGCCACTTCGAAATCGGCGATGACGCCGTCGCGCATCGGCCGGATCGCCTCCATGTGGCCGGGCGTGCGTCCGAGCATTTGCTTGGCTTCGATGCCGACCGCATGAACGATCTTGCGTCCGCCGACGTTGCGCAGCGCCACCACCGACGGCTCGTTCAACACGATGCCTTTGCCCTTCATGTAGATCAGCGTGTTGGCGGTGCCGAGATCAATCGCGATGTCGTTGGAGATGACGCCAAAGATGGAAGGAAGCATGTGGGGCCTTGTCGGACGGGCGGTGAGTTATACGCGCCGCCCCTGAAACCATAGAACCAAGCCTGCGCTGTCCCCTAGCGCGGCTATTTCGCAGGTCATTAGGGCGAGACGGACGTCTGCACTGCGACAGCCTGGATTTCAAGGGCTTATTCCTGGCGCTTGCCCGCACGGGGGGGCGGGTCGCTTATGCCGCAAGTCCCTAGCATCCAAGGTTCGCGTCGGTGATCAGGCGCATGAGCCGACGCGCGGTTCGTCCTCATCGCAAAGGGCCTCTAACGCCGGAGCGGGCCGGTTCACCTGCTTGAACCGAGCGAGGGCGAGGGCATGCTTTGCATGGCGCGGCGAGGTCGCATCACGGCGACCCGGCCTCGACTTCGGCCTCGCGGCGCTTGAGCCACCAGCGCGCCAGCAGGCCGATCGTGATCCAAAGGCCGATGACGAGGGCGAGGCTCAGCCAGTGCACACCCTTGGTGCGGCCGCTGACCGCGTCGACCACCGTGCGGCCGAAAAAGGCGGTCGCCGCAATCTTCGGGATGATGCCGATCGCCGTCCCGAGGGCGAAAGACCACCAGCGCATGGGTGTGACGCCGGCCGCCATATTCACCACGATGAAGGGCGCCGAAGGCACAAGTCGAACGATCAGGCTCGCCAGAAAGCCATTGCGCCCGACGAGGTCGGTAAACTGGCGAACGCCCTTCCCGGCATAGTCGCGCAAGAGCCGCGCCCCGAACCGGCGCCCAAGCCAGAAGCCGACCAGGGAGGAGACCTCCGTACCAAGCCAGCTGTAGGCGAAGCCGAGCCAGGGCCCGAAGGCTACAACCGCCGCAGCGATCAGCACGAACTGCGGGGCGCCCAGAAAGGCCAGGAGGGTAAAGCCGCCGACAGCCATGGCCGGCGCCCATGGGCCCGCTACGCCCGCGCCCATCCAGCGTTCGACACTGGCCGCGCCGTTCAATCCCAGAAGGGGCGCCCCGAGCACAAACACCATGCCCACGCCGCCGAACATCAAAAAGGCGATAGCGATCGTCCCAAGCCTTCGCGTCGAGATTGGTCAGGGCCTGGAGAAACTGGCGCATTTGGCGCGGGTGCTTACACTGCGCATTTGCCGCGCGCCACCGAAGGCGAGCGCCTCAGGGCTTGTCCATAACGCTGATCGGCGCGTCCCCGTCCGCGGCCAGGATGGTGCAGAGCAAGGCTGCACCCTGGTTTAACGAGGCATTTCGAAAATACTCTACCCGCTCACCGGCCCCTTCCAGGGTGACGCCGGCCGCGGGAACCCGCCGCTCGGGACCGCCGCCAATCTTCACAACGAAACTGCCTTCGGCGACGATGCAGACCACTGGCGCGGTGTGATGGTGCGGCGCCATCGCTTGGCTTGGCGCAAAGTCAACCCGGACAGTCTCGACATAGTCCACCGTTTTGGGCTTGGACAGGCGAAGACTGGCGAGCGGGGTGCGGATCGGGACCGAGCCGGGCTCGGCGGCCAGGGGCGAGCGGCGAAGGGTTCCGATGGCGATCGGCTGGAATGCCGACTGCCCGGGAGGCCGGATCATGAAGGCGATCTTGAGTCTGTCCGGGCCGTCCGCGTCATAGCGGAGGCGAAACACGGGCGCACCTGGCGCTGCCTCGCTTGTGAACTCTAAAGACTTGCCCGGGACGATGCTCGCTGGGCCGTAGTGGATCACATGGCCCTGCCCGTCCAGATAATCGGCGCGAACGCCGCCAGCCTCCGGATATAGGGTCATAAGCTGGTCCAGACCCTCGCTCAGCGCACCCTGCTTATCGAACAGTTGGCTTTGATCACGGCGCACGAGGGCGCGTCCCCCCGCTGCGATGCTGATGGTTGAAACCCCTGTCGCGCGACCGCCGGTATCGCTGACTGGCCCACCGCCCTCCCAGCGCCCGACCAAGAAGCTGAGCGGCTCGAGCGGACCTGCCAAGGTTTGCGCGCCGCCGCCGCTGGCCATCGCCAAACCCAACGTCAAGCCTAACAGCGCCAGCCCCAAGATATGTCTTTGCATTGCGCGGTCCTTTCTCAGGGGCCCAGCATCCCGCGCATAAGGCGCTCTTGTCCATGCAGACGGCCTCTGCGTCACAGGATTACATCGCGGTCATCAGACTTGAGCCCAGGCGCGGGCGGACCCATCTTTTGTGCGCCGGAAAGGACCGGTGTTTGGAAGCCCGAAGATGACCCCTGACGAGCGCAGTCTGCTCACCCAATTTCTGTCCGATCTTTCCAAGACCCAAGGCGTAGCAAAAGACCCTGAGGCGGCCCTGATGATCGACCAGACGGTCCGCTCCAACCCAGACGCCGCCTATGTGCTGACCCAGCACGCCTTGATCGCCGATCAGGCGCTGCATCAGGCGCAGGCGCAGATTCAGGCGCTTCAGGAGACGGTGCAGCGCCTCCAGCCTCAGCCGCAGACGGCGAGCTTCTTCGGCGGCGGCCTGGGCGCTCGAGCCAGCCAGCCTGCGCCCTCGCCGTGGGCGCAAGCGACCCAGCCGCCGCCGCCGCAATATCCGCCTCAGGGCGGGGGTTTATTCGGCGGCGGTCCCCTCGGCGGCCAGCAGTCTGGCCTAGGCAGCTTCCTTCAGAGCGCCGGGACGACGGCGGCAGGCGTCGCAGGCGGCGCTTTCCTGTTTGAGGGGCTGTCCAACCTGTTCGGCGGACATCATGGATTTGGAGGCGGGGGCTTTGGAGGAGGCTTCGGCGGCGGCCCGATGGAGGAGAACATCACCGTGAACAACTATGGCGGGGATGATGGCGGTTATGACGATCCGGGGACATCCGGCGATATCGGCGGCGACGACTATAGCTAAGCCGACGCGGTCAGCCGGATCCGGCCGATCGTCTCGGCCGCCTCAGCGACCGGGCCGCTCCAGTCGCGCGCTACGGTCTGACGGCAGAGCCGGACCGAAGGATACCAGGGCGTGTCGGATCGGGCGATCAACCAGCGCCAGTCGCCGACCTTGGGCAGGATGATCACTGTGGGCTTGCCCATGGCCGCGGCGAGGTGGGCGACCGCCGTATCGACCGCGACGACCGCGTCGCAGGCGGCGATGAGGCCTGCGGTGTCTGAAAAGTCATGAAGCTGGGTCTCGAAACTTCGGATTCCCGCCGCCTCCATACGCCCGACCTCTTTCCACGTATGCTGCTTTTGCAGGCTGACGAGGTCCCAGCCCTGGCCGAACAGGGGCTCGAGGGCCTGCAGGGGGGCGGATCGGTTATGATCGTTCTCGTGACCGAGATTGCCGGTCCAGGCGAGACCGACTCTCAGGGTCTCGCGTGCGCCAAGGCTCTCCTGCCAGCAGGCGAGGTCCCCAGGGGCGGCGAACAGGTAGCGGCCGCGCCGAACCCCGGCGAGGTCGAGATCGAGGGCGCGCGGCAAACTCATCACCGGACAGAAGAGATCAAACGTCGGCGCAGGCTCATCGGAGCCGATCACCTCGGCCGGTCCGACCAGGCCCTGCATCAACCGCTTCAGACTGGGTTGGACCTGAAGCACGACGCGGGCGCCGAGGGCGGTCGCGTCGGTCGCAAAACGGCAGAACTGGATCACATCGCCAAAACCCTGTTCGCCGGTGACGAGCAGGGTGAGGCCGGCGACGTCCTGGCCCTGCCACAGCCGGTCGCGAGGGTAAGGCAAAAAGGGCCCGGTACGCTTGTCCCAGCGGCGCTCGTAAAGCCTGAACCCCTGGCGGTAGTCGCCAAGACGCAGGCGGGCGAGACCGAGGTTGAACTCTCCGTCGGGAATGTTGGGCTCAAGGCGCAAGGCTTCATGGAAGTCATCGAGCGCGGCTTCGACCTCGCCCATGGATTCCAGGGCGGCGCCGCGGTTCAGGTATGCACCCGCCATGCGCGGCTGAAGCGCGAGCGCAGCGTTGAAGTCGAGCAGAGCGTCTTCGAGGCGGCTCAGCCGCAGATAGGCTGAGCCACGGCTGTTCAGGGCCTCCGCCAGGGTGGGGTCCAATGCAAAAGCCTTTGACGCGCTCTCGACCGCCGCGTCGAACCGCCGGACCCAGCGCAGGGCGATGGATCGGTTATTGTGGGCCTCCGCATACCCTGGCCGAAGCTCCACCGTCCGCTCGAAGCAGGCCAGGGCTTCCTCGTAGCGCGAGAGGCTGCATAGCGCCATGCCAAGCAGATTCCAGGTTTCCGGCACGTGGGCGTCAAGGGCGAGGGCCCGCTCAAGGCTATCGACGGCAGCATCGTAAGCCTCGAGCTTCAAAAGGGCCGAGCCCAGGTTATGATGGGCGTGGCGGTAGGTCGGGTCGCGCCGGAGCGCGTCGAGATAGGCCTGGATCGCGTCCTGCGTCCGCCCGAGCGCCTCAAGGGCGACACCGCGGTTCCCGTGCGCCTTGGGATTGTCGGGGTCTTGCGCAAGGGCGGCCTCGTAGGCGCAAAGCGCCTCCTCGGTCCGACCAAGCCCTGCGAGCACGACGCCCCGCGCGTGGTTAAGGTCCGCGCCCGTCTGGCCAAGCGCCAGAGCCAGATCGTAGGCCTCAAGCGCCTCGACTAGTCTACCTGCGCGGCGCAGGAGCTCCGCCCGGTTGCTCGCCAAGACCGGCGAAACGAAGCCTGCCTGCGCGGAACGGTCGTAGTGATCCAGCGCCCCGGCCTTGTCGCCCCGCTGGTCGCAGAGCAACCCCAACACAAAATGCAGCCGCTCGACCTGCGCGCCAGGAACGGTCAGCAGATCCCGATAGAGGGCCTCTGCCCCGTCGAGGTCGCCGGCGCCATGAAGCTCGGTCGCACGCTCCAGCCCGGCGCGGTTCTTCGCCGACAGGGAGGAGGCTAAAGCGGAGGTGGGCGCGGAGTTTGGCACAGGGGCTCGCGGATCGATGCAAACCCACCGTCGCCGTATTTGGTTAACCAACATTTGCCGGCGTTTTTATCGGTTCAGTGAACGTGAACGACCATCCAGTCGCCGACAGTCTTTAGGGCCAAGGGCGAGACCGTTTCTTCGATCCTCGCGTACTCAGAGACCTGACCGGTATCGGCGGTCTGCAGGAGATGGTTGAGACCCTGCAGCTCGACCACGGTGGCGTCTGGATTGCCCCTTAGTCCAGTCCTGAGGCCAGGCAGGTTCTCGTCTGCGAGCACCTGCAGGTCCTTGGATCCGTTGATCGCCAGAACCGGGCAGCGCACTTTGGCCAGGGTCTCCACGGGGTCGTAGGCCGCGAAGAAACGCGTCCAGGGCATCGACACCGCCTTGACTTCAGGGGGCATAGGCGTGGTCTCTGGCGCGCCGCGCCGCTTCAGCAAAGCCTCCCACTCCGCCTGCAGCCGCTGATCGGCGCTCGCCTGGTCAGGCGCGTCCCTGACGGCGTCGAACAGAGCTTTGGAGTCCGCGACGCGCGCCGCCGCCTCAGCCTCAGACAATCCGGACGCCAGGCCGATGGCCCGGTTCTGGGAGAGCATGATCGCCTCACCGTTTTCTCCAGGCCCCGCGAGCAAGACGATGAAGCTGATGCTGGGATCCCTGGCCGCGACCATCGGCGCGATCATGCCGCCTTCGCTGTGGCCCATAAGACCAATGTGGCGTTTGTCGATATCGGCCCGGCGTTTCAGATACGCGACCTCGGCCTCGACGTCGGTGGCGAAATCCGCGCTGGTGGCGTTGGCGACCTCGCCGGTCGAGCCGCCCCGCTGTCGGTCGTCGATGCGCAGAACCGCAATCCCGCGTCGCGTCAGATAATCCGCCCAGATCAAAAACGGGTGGTGGCCGAAAATCGTCTCGTCCCGGTCCTGCAGTCCGGATCCGGTGATCAGGAGCACTGCCGCAAACGGCCCCGGCCCGAACGGCAGGGTGAGGGTTCCGGTGAGGTGAGCATGGCCGACGGCGTTGTCCAGAGCGACCTCTTCTTCCCGATAGGGGTAGGGCTTCACCGGCGTCTGCGGTCGCCTCGGTAAACCAAGCTCGCCCCCGTGGGTCAGCACGAGCGGCAGGTCAGCGCCGCCCTGGATCCAGGCCCCGTCCAGGGTCCGGCCGTCGGTGGAAAGCCTTCCGGTGTAGCGGGCATGGGCGATCGCGATATCCAAGGCGATACGATCGCCCACCTGGCTGACCGCTGCAATCGGAAGGCCGTTCGCCCCCTGGTCCGGACTGTCGAACGTCGCCGTGAGGCCCCCGGCCCCGCCCTTGACGTGAATGATCAGATGCAGATCCGCGCCGCCGACCTTCAGAACGCCGGACCAGTCTCCCGTGAGATCCGGCTCGGCCAAAGCCGCCGCCGGGGCCGCAGCGACGGCCATAACGGCCATAACGGCCATAACTAGCGCCAGACTCTGCACTGTCCCCTCCAAACGGTTAATTCGGTATACGCCGAAATAGTCGCCGCGCCAAGGGCTGCGTCAGGACCGCTGCGTCAGGACCGCCGTTTCAGGCCGCCTTGCCGCGCTGGAGGGTCAAAGGATCGTAGGCGAGGATCGGCGAAAGCCAGCGCTCGGCGGTGGCGAGCGCCCAGCCCTTGCGCCGCGCGTAGTCCTCCACCTGGTCGCGACCGATCTTGCCCACCCCGAAATAGTGCGCGCGGGGATGGCCAAAATAGAGCCCCGATACGCTCGCCGGCGGGTTCATAGCGAAGCTCTCGGTGAGCTGAATGCCCGTATGCGTCTCCGCCTGCAGCAGATCGAACACCGTCGCCTTTTCCGTATGGTCCGGCTGGGCTGGATAGCCGGGTGCGGGACGGATCCCGACATAGGCCTCTCCGATCATATCCTTGGCCGACAGTCCCTCGCCCGCTGCATAGCCCCAAAGCTCGGTGCGAACCTTGTGGTGCATGGCTTCAGCGAAGGCTTCCGCCAGCCGGTCGGCGAGGGCGGTGGCGATGATCGCCGAATAATCATCGCCGGCCTCCCGATAGCGCCGCGCCAGGTCAAGTTCGCCGTGACCGGCCGTGACCGCGAAGGCGCCCACATAGTCAGGCGGCCCCCCGACGGGGGCGACGAAGTCCGCGAGAGCGACATTGGCGCGTCCGGCGGATTTGTCCATCTGCTGGCGCAAGGTGTGCAGGCGCGCGCGCTCGGCGGCGCGGCTGTCATCGGTGTAGAGCACAAGGTCGTCCCCATCCGCGGCGGCGGCCCAAAACCCGATCACGCCGTGGGCGCTCAACAAAGTCTCATTGAGGATGCGCTGCAAAATGGGCTGGGTGTCGGCCCATAGACCGCGCGCGGCCTCGCCCACCACATCGTCCTCGAGAATGTCGGGATAGCGACCGACGAGCTCCCAGCTCTGAAAATAAGGCGACCAGTCGACGTAGCTGAGCAAGGTCCTGAGGTCGAAGTCGCGAAATGGCCGCACACCCAGGAACGACGGCCGCGGCTGCGGCGGGGTCTCGTTCCAATCGATCCTGAAACGGTTGGACCGCGCCTCCTCGAGGCTCGATCGCGCCTTGGCCTCCTGGCCGCGGGCGAATTGTTCTCGAATACGAATATACTCATCGCGCGTCGCCGCCGCCGCCTTAGGCCCTTCCTCCGGCGACAGCAGGCCCGAGACCACGCCGACAGCGCGAGACGCGTCAAGAACGTAGGTGGTCGAGCTTCGCGTGTAGGCCGGCTCGATCTTGACCGCCGTGTGGGTTCGGCTCGTCGTCGCCCCGCCGATCAGCAGAGGAATCGAGAAGCCGCGCCGCTCCATCTCCCCGGCGACGAACACCATTTCATCGAGGGACGGCGTGATCAGGCCAGACAGGCCGATGATATCAACGCCGTGTTCGAGGGCGGCGTCGAGGATCCGGTCGGCGGGAACCATCACGCCAAGGTCGATCACCTCGTAATCGTTGCACTGCAAGACGACGCCGACGATGTTCTTGCCGATGTCGTGCACATCGCCCTTGACCGTGGCCATCAGGATCTTGCCCGCCGCCTTGTGAACCTGGCCTGCCTTTTCGGCCTCCATAAAGGGAAGAAGGTGCGCCACCGCCTGTTTCATGACCCGCGCTGATTTGACCACCTGCGGCAGGAACATCTTGCCTGCTCCGAACAGATCGCCCACCCGGTTCATGCCGGCCATCAAGGGGCCCTCAATCACGTCCAGCGGCTTGCTGGATTGAAGGCGGGCCGCCTCCGTGTCTTCGACGATATAGTCCGTGATCCCATGCACGAGGGCATGGGCCAGCCGCTCGCTCACCTCAGCGTCGCGCCAGGCCAGGTTGACGACCCGGACCTGGCCCTTGTCGCCCTTGTAACGCGGAGCGATCTCGACCAGGCGCTCGGTGGCGTCCTGCCCTGATGTCGAGGGACGGTTGAGGATAACGTCCTCCACCGCTTCGCGAAGCTCGGTTTCGATGTCGTCATAGACCGGCAGATCGCCCGCATTGACGATCCCCATGTCCATGCCGGCGGCTACGGCGTGGTAGAGGAAGACGGCGTGTATCGCGCGCCGCACGGGCTCATTGCCGCGGAAGCTGAAGGAAACATTCGATACCCCGCCTGAAATCCGCGCATGAGGAAGGCTGGTCTTGATCGCGCGTGTCGCTTCAATGAAGTCGACCGCGTAATTTGCATGGTCCTCGATCCCGGTCGCCACCGCGAAGATGTTGGGATCAAAGATGATGTCCTCGGGCGGGAACCCGATCTTGTCCACCAGGGCGTGGTAGGCGCGGGTGCAGATCTCCACCTTTCGCTGAGCCGTGTCAGCCTGGCCGCGCTCGTCGAAGGCCATCACCACGACCGCGGCGCCATAGCGAAGGCACTGGCGCGCCTGAGCCAGGAATTTCTCTTCACCCTCCTTAAGGCTGATGGAATTGACGATCGCCTTGCCCTGGACGCACTTCAAACCCGCTTCGATCACCTCCCACTTGGAGCTGTCGATCATCACTGGCACGCGGGCGATGTCGGGTTCTGCGGCGATCAGATTGAGGAAGGTGACCATGGCCTGCTTAGAATCGAGCAAGCCCTCGTCCATGTTGACATCGATCACCTGAGCCCCCGCCTCGACCTGCTGGCGGGCGACCGACAAAGCCTCGGCGAAGTTCCCCTCGACGATCAGCGTCTTGAACTTGGCGGATCCGGTGACGTTGGTTCTCTCGCCGATATTGACGAACTGAGCCCGTGTCGGCCGCGGGTCCTCGCTCATGGCTGACGGCGCTGGGTCGGAGGGGAACTTGACATCGGGGTTACTTCTTTGGGGCCTTAGCGGCCACCAGCTCGATCTCGACCAGGGAGCCGGGGCCGGCGAGGGCGGCGACCTGCACCGTAACGCGCGACGGCTTGTTCGGCTCGGCGGCCGTGCCGAAGAAGGTCTTGAAAGCAGTGTTCATGCCCATAAAGTCCATCTTGCCCGTGGCCGGATCAGCGACAAGGTAAACCTTGGCGTTGACCACGTCGGAGAAGGCGTAGCCGTTGTCGGCCAGGACTTTGCCAAGCTTGGTGAGGGCGTCGGTGGTCTGGGCCCCCGTATCTCCAGCCTTGGCGTCGCCCGGGATGCCGGAAACAAAGAAAAGTTCGGAACCGGCAGGCACGATGGCGCCGGCGCCGATGGGCGAGGCGGGGTAGGAGCTCGGAATGAACTTGATCGCCGGCGGCGGCGCAGGCGGGGTCTTAGCCTTAGCCTTGGCGACGGCCTCGGTTGACACGGCGAGGGAGAAGGCCGCGACAGCGGCGAGAACGGCGACAGAGGTCTTCATGGTGGTGTCTCCTTAATGAGGGCTGACGAGCTCGTCGCTGTTTCCCTATGCCTGCGCGCGGACCTTAGCCATAGGCGGCGTCACGCCAACTCGAACGGTTCCAGCCCCGACAGCCTTAGGGCGGTTGGGCGCCGGGGGGGGCGGCGGGGCTCCAGCGCGCTCACCGCCTCGGCGATGTGGCGTATATGATCTGGTGTCGAGCCGCAGCAGCCGCCCACGATGTTGACCAGACCGCTCTCGGCCCATTCCTCGATGAAGCACGCGGTCTGTTCGGGCGTCTCGTCATACTGACCAAAGGCGTTGGGCAGGCCTGCGTTCGGATAGGCCGCAACCAGGGTATCGGCAATTCTCGACAGTTCAGCGATGTGCGGCCGCATCAGCTCGGCGCCGAGGGCGCAGTTCAGGCCGATCGCGAAGGGCTTGGCGTGGCGGACAGAGTTCCAGAACGCTTCCACGGTTTGGCCCGACAGGGTGCGTCCCGAGCGGTCGGTGATGGTGCCTGAGATCCAGATCGGCAGTGGCTCAAGCCCGTCGTCCTCAAGATCCATCAGGGCCTTGATCGCCGCCTTGGCGTTCAGGGTGTCGAAGATGGTCTCCACGAGAAAGAGGTCGACCCCGCCCTCGTGCAGGGCCAGCGCCTGCTCGCGATAGGCCGCGTAGACCTGGTCGAAGGTCACGCTCCTCGCGCCCGGATCATTGACATCCGGGGAGATCGACAAGGTTCGGTTCAACGGCCCGATGGCGCCGGCGAGGAAGCGCGGCTTGTCAGGCTGGTCGGCGCTCCAGCGGTCGGCGGCCTCGCGGCCGAGCTTGGCCGCCGCCAAATTGATTGAGCGCACTGAACCCTCAAGGGCATAGTCGGCCTGACTAATCGCGGTGGCGTTGAAGGTATTGGTCTCGGAGATATCGGCGCCTGCGCCGAAATAGGCGTCATGCAGCTTGGTGACGAGATCCGGCCGGGTGAGGCAGAGCAGGTCGTTATCGCCCTTGAGCGGATGGGCGTGATTTTCGAAATGGCCGCGGCGAAAGTCCTGCTCGGTCAGTCCCTCGCGCTGGAACATCACGCCCCAGGAGCCGTCGAGCACGAGGATGCGCTCACGCGCGATCTGTTTTAGTCGGGCGATCCGGTCGGCGCGGGTCATGAGGAGCGCTCCTGAGGTGTGCTGACCAAGGCTTTTGACCCCGCAGCATCGGTCTCGCTCCCTTGAAGGGGGCGGATGGCGAAGGTTTCACTGTTCCTGCCCCGGATGATCATGCGCTGGCGTCCGGCTCGCGCACGCCCAGCACCCTGCAGAGGGCGTAGGTCAGGTCAGCGCGGTTCAGGGTGTAAAAGTGGAAGTCGGTAAATCCGGCCTCTTCGAGCTTGGCGCAGGTCTCCGCAGCAATCGAGGCGGCGAGCAGGCGGCGCGTGTCTGGATCGGAATCCAGCCCGTCAAAAAGCTCGCTGAGCCACGCTGGCAGAGCGATCCCGCACGGACCGGCCATGCGCTGCAGGCCTTTGAAGTTGGTGACCGGCATGATGCCGGGGTGGATCGGAATATCGATCCCGGCGGCGCGGACCTTGTCGACAAATCTCAGGAAAGCGTCGGTGTCGAAGAAGAACTGGGTGATCGCGCGCGTCGCGCCTGCGTCGATCTTGGCCTTCAGGACGTCGATGTCATGCTCGGCCGAGGGGCTCTCGGGATGAACCTGAGGATAGAGCCCGACGAAGACCTCAAAATCGCCGATCCGACGGATCGCGGCGGTGAGTTCGGTCGCGTTGTTGTAACCGTCAGCCCTGGGCTGGTAGCTCCCGCCGATCTGGCCTGGCGGGTCTCCGCGCAGGGCGACGATGTGGCGCACGCCCGCGTCCCAGTAGTCGCGGACCACTGCATCGACCTCCTCGCGGCTGGCGCCCACGCAGGTGAGGTGTGCGGCCGGCTTTAGGCGAGTCTCCTCGTGAATTCGCCGCACGGTGCGGTGCGTGCGTTCGCGCGTTGAGCCGCCCGCGCCGTAGGTGACTGACACGAAGCTTGGCGCCATCGGCTCCAGGCGGCGGATGGCGGACCACAGGCTCTCCTCAGCCTCAGGGGTTTTGGGGGGAGAGAACTCGAAGGAGACATTGAGGCGTCCCCGCGGACGCACCGCCGCCCGGGCGATGGGACCCAGCGCCGTGCGCTCGCGACCGGACGCTGCCGCCAGGACGCTCATGCCGCGCTCCTTCGCGCCGCAGCAGTCGACTGAGCGAGCCAGACCTTGACCGTCAGTCCATCGTCGGCCGTCGGCGGCAGGGTGCTCGTCGTCAGCCGGCCAAGGCCGGTCTTGGCGCACCAGCGTCCGATCTCCTCGTCCGAGAACCCGAGGCGCCGATGCTGATGAACCTGGCGCAGATATTCGAGCTGGTGGGGGGCGAAGTCGACGATCAGGAGCCGCCCCGTCGGCGAGACCAGACGCGCCGCCTCAAACACCGCCGCGCTGGGGTCGTTCAGATAGTGGAGCACACGATGGATGACCACGAGGTCGGCGTACCCATCGCTAAGACCCGTCGAGAAGATATCGCCATGGCGGAGTTCGCACTGACGAAGGCCCGCGTCGGCCACCTGTCTGCGGGCTATGTTCAGCATTTGCTGCGACAGGTCGAGGCCAAGCGCTAGATGCGCCCGCTCGCCGAGCAGGGTGAGCATGCGTCCGGCCCCTGTGCCAAGGTCGACCAGCCGTTCGAACGGGCCTTGCCCGACCGCCTTGAGAATCGCCCGCTCGACCTCATCCTC
>Ga0116231_10002763_pt1 | contig 36590 bp, 17 predicted proteins | sample S1TSphgellanicum_2_FD_89695 | JGI IMG/M metagenome (GOLD analysis project Ga0116231, IMG submission 89695) | Host-associated microbial communities from peat moss isolated from Minnesota, USA - S1T2_Fd - Sphagnum magellanicum MG | ecosystem: Host-associated > Plants > Peat moss > Unclassified...
GCATATATATATATATATATATATATATATATATATATTGTGTTTCTATATATCTTTTTTTTCTATATTTAATATATAAACACAAAAAAAATATATACTCAAAAAATAAATATATATATATATTTTATATATATATATTTTTATATTATATATTATTTGATTCATATTTTATATTATATAGAATAAAAAGTTATATACACAAACAACATATATATATATATATATATATATATATATATATGCCTGAAAATTCACCATAAGAAATAAATTACTCTGTCATAAAATTTGGTCTATCATTTGCATGGGGATTGGCCTTTGTGGCCTCGTCACTTTTTGAGGAAGGAAAAAAAAAAAAAAAACCATGATGAAAAAAGCTTTCTTAAATTGTTCAAAATTTAAAATGTCATAATCTTCAAGAAACTTGTCCCATTGCCCTGAGCCAACTCCTTTGTATAGTCACCTTCTGCCACTGTTCCTGTCACAGCCCACTTCTATTTGGTGAACAACCTTGAGATTTCCTGTCTCCCACCTAGGTTTTCCTTTAACCCACATGGACACTATACTGCTAAACCCAGGATGGGACATCCATTGTCATGTCCTCAGCCTTGTGCAATAACACTATTATAAAGCTAGAGATATCTTTGATTGTTATGAGGCAGGCCTTGGTGTGGTCTGAAGAGTGAACCAGTATTGTGCAGCTGTTCTTTGCTTTTGTTCTTGATAAACTATCGTTTCAGTTTTTTACAATTTTGAAATCATTTTGTTGACAATTTTCAGAATAAAAAAAACCTTCTGTTCCAGTTTTTTTAACCTTACCCACGGACTCCTCATCTGAAACCTAGAGAACGTTTCATCCCAACACTGGTCTGAACATACTTAGTCTTGTAGAAGCGACCTTAGCTATTAAGATTTAGTCAACCTATCCTTTGCTATTAACACTTTGACAAAGGGTTGTTCTGTGTAGGAAGGCTTCTTTCACAATGACTACTATTTTCAACTCAGCTGGATGTATTCCTGCATGCTGCATGACTAGTTCAAGTCCAATAATTTCCATCTCTCCAAAGGCTAGTATGACCTTTTCTTTTTCCACCTACATGTTGGCCCAGGAACAAGATTACTAAAGTTTTCTTTCTAATATCTTGTATCTTGGCACAAAATAAGACAATTTATGAACAAAGAAAGAGACATGAGTACCAAACCCATATAGACTTTGGTTCTGGCTGTGTTATGAAAAGGGCATGTCATCAGAACAGTGCAAATACCCATTCATTAAAGAAGTTCCAAATTATCTGCATTTTACAAACTCGGGTGGTTTCCAAATTTCTATGGAATACACCCAATCATCAACATATGATTATGATTGATGTATACAATGCTTATGTGAGATTGGGTGTGGCCTGAATGTGAAAATTTTAGAAAGTAAACTAAAGTCAAATTTCAATTTTAGTTTTTGGTTGGCTTCCAAAGGGACCCTTTGTATGTGGACAAAAGTCTAATTGAAAGTACAAGAACAGCATGAGCCAAATTTGAGAACTAGTAACAAAGCAAATTGTCTATACTTTGATCTTCAAATCTTGGATAGCATTTCTTCCCTCATATTGTTACATCAAAGTTTCAAGACCACATCCGCTCGAAACAACATTTTATTTGAAAAAGAAGGTGTAGTTCAGATAGTCTTCTTTGACTCCGACGCTCACCCTAAACCCTAATCCCAAAACCCATCATGAATGGTCGGTCTATAAAATGAGTGTAGTAGGGGGCTAATTGACATAGCCATGTCTCAGCCTTTGGGCATCCACACTTGTAAAACCTGTGAATTATTATGATCAAAATATAACCAAAACAATTGTTCCAAGAACTCTTTCAATTTCAAGGCAAGATTGAGATCTGAGCCCTAATCAACCCTCATGATTGTTGTGTGGTAAGAGACTCAGCCCACTAATTCACTGTATGAGCCTATTTTGCTCCATAGTTTATGAATGCTAGACTCACTAGAGAAGAATGTTGTGGTATGGAGTTGTTCACCAAATTTCCTTGGGATTTGTCTTATACTTTGGCTGGGCATGGCTAATCAAACATGCTTTTTTCTATGGCATGACCTCTCTTTTGATCGTGTAGCATTTTCACTCCCTCCTCTCAACATCCAAATTAAAAGGCAATCCCCCACATTGGGTAGGGGGCTGTAAGTAGGTCTTGAGCATCATGTTGTTTTGAGTTCATTTTCCCAAAGACATAGGTATTAGGTGTATGCTTGCTTGCCAGTTGCCACCCACCTCATTATTATTTAGAGAGATGGGTACTTGTCTTTTTTCAGCCTTTTATTCTCATACCTCACTACTAGGACCAACCTTGGAAATTGAAAAAGAAAATATTCCCAGGTGCCATTGATTGGCACAAAGCACCACCACCAAAAAAGACAAGAGCTAAAGTCTTCTCAGAAGACTATAAAAAGCGGACCTTAAAGTATCCCCCCAAAGGAAAAAAAAGAAAAAGAGAGAAGAAGAAAAGAAAAAAGTGGACTGTCCGTGTAGTGTGTCGCATCCAGTGTTGGACGGTTATTAAAACGGGTATTAGACCCAGTGATGGTTATGTGGGTGGTTCTTAGATTTCATCACTGTGGTTCTCAAGGAATCAAAGAACCGGTTCTGATGTACAGCCACAGTTGCGAAAGCCTTCAAAAATTAGCAAAAAACTTAAGTGGCGATTCTTTAGAAATCAAACCACAAAAAACTGGTTGTTGGCCAATTATTAGAAACCGCACCAAAACCCCACTGGATAGTGGTCTTAGTTTTGATACCTGTGATTTTCAAAAAAATTAAATTAAATTATTTGGTTTTGATATATAACCATGGTTACCAAAAAATAATGTACCCAATTCTGATGTATATCCATGGTTCTCAACTTTTTTGAAAAAACCACCCAGAAAAACCACCAGACCTTTGAGATTTTGTAAATAACTGGAACAAGAGGTTCTTTGATTCTGATTTTTCAAATACCCAGACCCAGTGGTTCTTTGGTTTTGAATTTTTTCAAAAACCCAAAACCAGTGATTCTTTGATTCTGAATTTTCTTAAAATACCCAGACCTGACGGGTATTAGAAAAAACATTATACCCGCCCAACACTTTTAGCATCCTTTTGTATGGTTGCAGGCCTTCAATCTGTGGCCTCCCACTGGAAAGTAACTTCTTTTTGATAAAAATATAAGCCCAACAGCAGACTCGACCGACAAGCCATTGGCGACCCCAAGTCACACTGCGTGGCAGAGCGCCAGTAGCATGAAATGACGGTTTCTCAGCAATAAATGATTGTTTCTCATTGGCCAATTACAATGATTGGCCCAGGTAGTGAGAGTTAAATAGTCTCTCACTTTGTACTGTTCATTTTTTCAGGTTCATGGGTAGGGATGGGGGAGAAACTAACAGGGGATCAACTAGTTTTCTCACCTAAATTCATCTTCAGGGGAATCTCACCCCTCGTTTTTGGATTTGCTTTAGCTGCACCTTCACTGCAATTTTGAACTTTTTCAATTTTGTGATGTAGCTGAGGTGGTAATCATCCATAATTTAGCCAATTTTGGCTCTGAACAAAATATGAACAGAAAATCTTCAACATCCTTATGATTTTTAGGCTATCTACTTGAACCACATATAGAAATTTGGCAATTTTTATTAATTAAAAAAAAATTGAGAAATTTTCAGTGATTTTTTTATAAAAAATTCATTGAATTTGCAACAAAAAGATTTCTAAAATTTTGCAACAGTGTGAAATTTTGGACCAAGGCAGCTTCACCAAGACTCATAGTCTTCATTAAATCAAGCCCTGCAGGAACCTAAACCCTGCAAATCATCTGAACTGATACCATGTTTCATGAAATGGTACCTAAAATTACACTCGAATTAGGGATGAACCACGGATTAGAGGGTCAAAGTAGTACCCAAAGACAGGGTGACTTTATCTGTAGCATTCTTGGCTGAAAATTTGCAACACATAATCTGAGTAAAGATTTCAAGTGACAAATGTCTTTTCAGGTCTGCAGAGGTTTGATAGTTCAAATTAGTGTAGAGTACTCAGACACTTGAGGCCTTGGGTATTACCAGAAGAAGGGCACAAACAAGGGGCCGGGCCTGATGGATTTTTGTTTTCTCTTTTTCCCAGTGATACCCAATGTGTTTAAAGGGAAAACATGGCATGGGGCATTTCAGAAAATGGAATGCCCACCAGATGTGTGAGCATTTCATTTTAGTTCTTCCACTCTATAAGCTTGCATCATCCAGATACACTATGAATCTGGGCAGAGGTTTTTACAAGCCCAAAAATTGTACCCTCGATCAACCTAACATTTATACTATCACAGATCCAATAGTTCGATTAGTAGGCATTGTTCAGGTTCAGTGCATCTTTATACCATGTTAGACCAGTGTTTTTTTTTGGTGGGGGGTGGATTTTCACCACTTGGTGACAAAGAAAAATCCAAGTGCAACTTATACAAAGAACTTTTGTGAAAAAAATGTGCCAAAAGACACCAGATTTGGAGGGAAAATTTTCTGAAATCTCCCTATTTATTAAGACAATGGGTTGCAGCAGATCATCAAAACATAGCAACATTCTTACATTTATCAACTTTCCTCTCTGACATGGACCAAATTCCAACTAATTCCTCTTGTGGATGATAAACTCTAAACCCTCAACCCTAAACCCGGGCTACATCACAAAATTGAAAAAAAACACACACACACACCCCAACAACATACACAACCAAACAAACAAAAACCTGTTTTAGACCATTCATTTCTCTACCAAAAAATAGTACAGAAATGTTGCATACATATTCTTCTGTCGCTCCAAAATATATGGATTTTGTGCAGCAACAAGGCACCGTCCCTTAAGGATTAAGCTGCTACCTAGGCCCCAGCATCCACTCAGACTTAAGGCTGAAGAAATGAAATCATCCAGAATCTCTGCCCGTAGAAAAAGCTAGCTCTTATTATTATGTCTTGCAACCCAAAGTGCCATTTTAGCCTTTTGCAAAAATCCTGCATGCAAACAGATGATTGTCAGTCACAAAGGTACCACATTCTGCACAAATTTCCCCAATTTCACCATCCTTCTGGCAAAGGCCAAGATAAGCACTGAGCATTGAATTTTGGGTATAAAACTTTTAAAAGAAAACATACAGAAGAAATTCAAAGGGTTCATTTATGTTGTGGCAAGTTACAAGCCAATTATACCCTATTTCTCTTTTCTTTTCCAAATGGGTCCCCCTTTGCCATCATCAGTACTTGAGCTTTCTTTATACATCTCCTCCCCCAAAGAAGCAGACATCACATGTTCATTGCCCATCTGATTCCTGAAAGTCATGAGTCCAGACAAAAAGTAAGTACCTTCACAAATGAACAAAAAGAGGAAAAGGAAAGGAAAACAAAGAAGAAAAGCTCCCCAAGGCAGAGACAAGGAGGTGGTTATATGTCACATTTTTGTCGTCGTCTACTTGGGTTCCTGGAGATGGCAGAAGTGCAAACAAAGTGTCACAAATGAACGCAAATAGAGCAAAATACCTTTAAGTAATAGCACCACTTTCTTGTAATAATATTCCAATACCCAACCCCCACACACATACACTCTTCCAACACATGCACGCTATCTTGAACCACCTACAGGTGTCTGTCCATACTGCATTGATTCAATGTTTGTTTGTTTTGTCAGAATGAGTATTTATTCTTTCTTTCTTTCCTTTTTCTAGATATTTTGTTTGTTTTTTTTTTTTTTAAATTCCTACCCAGCAGTGTTTTTCTTTTCTTTCAGTTATCTGATGTCGCATCATTAGTTATCTTTCCAAAATGATTTGGCATTAATTGGCATCAAGTTTTGTCCAACTTGCAGAAAACTGGCGAAAAGCTTACTGACCCAAAACTATGTCATTCCATTTATCTCCTACAATATCTTCTCTTTTCCATATCTATATATCACTGAGATAAACTAAATGAAACTATGTCTAAATGTGGCAAGGTTTTCTCCAAAGGAAAAATAAAATCTAGAACATCTGGCAAAACAAAATTATAATAACACAGAATTTCGGATAGCTTATATCTTTTTTATTTTCATGCTCACAATTTTGCCAAAAAAAGTGAACACCCAAAAAAAAAAAAAAACAAAAACTCACTACTAATCAAATGTTTGTAGATTTCACACATACCACCCATCTGATTGTATCAATAATTGTGGCATGGACTTAGCAAATGTCAAACTATGGAACAAATTGGATTTCCAATTTTTTTTACACTGTTTTGAATGCAACTTGAACTATCCCATTTCTCAATTACAAGTATCCATTGATGTGTGTGCACACATCTCATCAACCCAATGGGTATCCACTTCTTACGTTGTGCTCATAGTAACAAACGTATTGGAACTCATGATGCAATTTGTGACACCTTTGTTACCATTGCGTGAAATGTCAACTTTCACATGGGATGAGAATAACTACAAGCACTTCTTTCAATCATGTTCAACTCCTTTTGTCGACAAATCAACATTGTGCTCACAAAAAATGGTATTTGCACCCTAGTTGACACTATGATTGTTGACCCAATGCTAGTGGATTTACGTCCCTGGTCTTGCACAATTCAAGGATTTGCTACCTTCAATGTGGCTCAAGCCAAAGAAAGGAACTATCACAATTAACACCCCATTGATCAATTCCTCCCTTTAACAATTGAGGTATTTGGATGTTTACACAAACAAGTTGTTGTATTTTTGCACGATTATGCCAATGCCATTTGGAACTTGAAAGGGCCAGAAGGCCTACATCTTTATGTCTTAGTTATTTTTCTTCGTAATTTTTTTAAAATCACATTGCAAAGGATGCAAACATCTTCCACTTGAAGTTGGGCAGTAATTGTAGGCTTAACTACTTCCAAACTTCCATCCTTTTAGGACACACCTCCCATTACCATGATTAACATATTGGAAGTAATTAGTTTTTTACATGGAAAAATATGGCCGACCTACTACAAACAATTAGTTTTTTACTTGGAGAGATTTTGACATCTAGTTTGAACTAAGATGTCCTTTTCCTTTTTCTTTTCCTTTGTACATTTTCAAAATTTGTAGTGTGCTTATAAATAAAGTTTTACAAGGTTGCATAATCAATTAGACTATATTTTCAATGTGTGTTCCATGATCCTATTTCTTGAATACATATATCTCACATCATGACATATGGTGTGGCCTCTAATATTGGGTATTAACTATTAACAAGTGTTGGTTGGTTCTTCCTTTTTGAAAAACCTCTAGTTTTAGTTTTGACCCTTTCTAAAGTTTCAATTGCTTCTCCAAGTTTGGGTTTGAACTTAAATCTTCAAATTTTTAAACCTATGGTTTCAATTTGGCATTTTTTTTCATAATTCAAAAACCTTTGAGCCTAGTTCAAATTTGAAATTTTCACTTTTAAAATAATGTGTGTCAATTTGATAACTATGTGATGAGAGCTTGTTTATTGCAAATAAGCTTGAGGGTTTGCAAGTATGTCAATGCGAGAAGTTGAAATATACAATTTGCATATGCTTTTGGCTAATTGATGGTATTGTTGTGGAAATTTTCACATTGAAGGTTTTGTTTATCAATTTCATTTGGAAAGCAAAAGATTATGTTGTTTAATGTCAAGGAGATTTTTGAAAGAGAATTCTTGGGTTGTGATTATGGAAATGGTAATGATAACATTGCCAATAATTGTGACAAACAAATATCTATGAAAAAAATGATTGATGTGAGTTTCATGTGTTCATGATAGAATATAGGGAATTTGTAAATTAATGGGTATTGTGTAAAGGTATGGATTATGTGAAAAATGGTATAAAAGTATGTTAGTTTGAAGAGTTGTCTAAGTAAATGTTGCAACAAAATCTAGATCGTGATGTTGGGGTGGATTGAGAATGTTGATTGTTTGTACAATTATAATTATAGTGGCAAGTTTTGAAGTTGTGAATGTGGTTCATGAAATCCAATTTGTTGATGTCTATCCAATGTAATAGAAGTGTGGATTGGGAGGAAGGTAAATGCAAATCCTAGTGATTCATTTTTGGTGGATATAAAACATTTTTAAAAAGTTCATTTCTTTTATCTTTTTAAATGCGAACAAAAGCTTAACTATACATCATTTTTAAATACATTTTACAAAAGTAAAAAAACATCAATCCAACACATATGGACCTTAGAAAATAAGGTTTAAAAATGGTCATTCAAACATCCATACATATTTTTTGGTTAAGGTTTTTTGTAGTAAATATTTTGGATTTATGTGGATTAAATTTATTTTATATGTCTAATAATGAATCCTTATAAGACATTTTGAACAAAATCATATGGAAAATTGCATGTGTATGGAAATTAATAATAATCTATGTGTTTTCACTTCAAAAGCCCATTAGTACATAATGAATGCACAAATTATATAGATTTATTTATTTATTGAAGTTCACAATCTTAAACCAATTGAATATTTGGTATATCAATGGAATGTCAAATCATTACACTTTGCAAAAAACTATAGTGGAACACAAAAAATGAATCACCATAAAATGAAAAAATGCTTTAAATTATTGTAGTACTTTAGGTCTTCAGTAGTATTTAGTTTTCTAATATACATTCTATCCAAAAGACAAGGAAAGACTAATACATTTCAATAGGGGTAGATTGTAAGTTGTTTACACCAAAAACCAAAAGTAATGATATTTAGCTCAGATAAACAATTGCTTACATTGCTACCCTTTCCATTGTCTATGACACCTTTAGTTTCAACCTTTTTATGACCAAGTTGCTTAGAGGTGCTAGCTTTAGACATTGATGAGTGTTGTTTGATGTTACTTGCCTACTGCCACATTGTTAAAACCCAATGCAAGGGAAGTTAACTAGACATTATAATAGATTAAAAAAGCTACTAATGCAATTGGGGTAAAGTTGACTTATGAAAAAGTGTGATAGGTAACATAGTTATAACTTGTTGATTGTTGTAGTCAGAAAATTTCAAACCAAACCATCATCTTCACCATGTAACTAATTGTAAGGCTTGTCATTGGCTTCATTACCTCTAGATAGTAGCTTACTTGTAAGTTATTGTATTCCTATATGTAATTTATGTTTTGAAAACAAGTATTTGAGTTGTATTGTAAACAATTTTTTAAATGCAATTAGTCAACTATTAAATATGTTTATTTAAATTTAACAAGGTGGTTATGATAATAATGCCCCATTCACACCTAAAGTTAGCTCAATGTTAAACCAATGTTTTACAACACATTTTTATTTCCAACTCACATATATAATGTTATATAACATACTTTTTGATGTGGTATCCTTATTTGCAAGGTCTATTAATTTAGAGTTAATTGAAAAGTTTGCTAACATCAATTCTTCTAGGATTGTAATTTTTTTGTGAGAAAACTAATGTTATTGAAACCATGAAATTTGACACTAAAAGTCAATGCCAAGATATAAGATGGTTGTTTGTGCCTCTTTCCATCCTTTCCTCCTACCATTATAAAAACAAAGACTACACAAGAAGACAATGAAAAAAACTCCTCGCTAACAAGAATGCTCTATGAATCACTATAGAAATATTAAAAAATTTGTGAAATCTGCTACATTAAAAAATCCTATGAAAATTGCTACAAAAATATTGTCATGTGAGAATTGGTACACAATAATCATTTTGTGAAGATTATTACATAAGAAATTTTTGTTGCACAAAGGTATTTCAAAAAATATCTTCCACACAGTGTAATTACACACATAACTACACAAGAATTATTTGTTAAAGTCACTTCAAGAAAGTTCTACACAACTTAGTTGTAAACACAACCATAGTTAGAATAATAATCATAGATGCAACATTTATAGATGCAACAACATTCACAGTAATCACACAACATTTATATTCATTTAGAAATGTGAAACAACAAAATAAAGAATCCTTCAATTCCAACAATAGACCTCAAATAGAACAACAACACACACATGCAAATTGATTACAAAGTTCAATGAAAAAATGCGCAAAGAAGTGAAATACTTGCAAAGCTCAAAGAAAAAATAAATGTAAAGAAAGTAGAAAAGCTTGACAAACATAAGAGAAAAAAGAATAAATGCAAATGCAATTACTTGTTACCATGTAAATTGACTCTAAAGTTCAAAGAAAAGAAAGCATAAAAAAGCAAATTGACTATAGAACTCAAAGAAAAAGAAAAGGGCAAAAAGCACAAATAAGTTTAATAAACATATGATAAAAAGCATAAAGAGACTCAATAGATAGAGAAAAAAAAACAATGAAGAAAGAAAAGGAGAGGATTACATGTTTACTAACACTTATAGATAGGAACAAATAAGATTGTTGAGGGCGGAAAGGTGATGTTAATTTGGTTGTAGGTTAATTTTTTTCCTTTTATTTCAATGATGACATGTTAGTTAAAAATAGGTCAAGGTTAGTTAGCATAATTTTAAACCACATTGGCTAACACTAAAGTTAGTAACATAAACACTAATGACCCTAACATTATGTGTGAATGAAATATAATTGGCACCTAGTTTGTTCATGCATGACATATGTTTCCACATGAATGGTGGGATAAGATTGAAACAAAGGCCTATACAATTGCACTTACATTGAAATACATCTTTGCACAAGTATAGTTGGCATCTTCTTGTGGAGGAACTTGAATATTCTACTTTCTTGGACATAACAAGGTGCAAAATTAAGTCATTTATGAAAGTGTGAAAGAATTGATTTCCATTTATCCTAATAAGCTGCAAATTATATTCAAGGAGCCAAAGTAAGACATGACCATTGCATAATTTTCCTTTATTTTCCATTGAGGTCATGGTTATTTAAATTGATGTTGACATTTCTATTTGAATTTTTATAAGAATGTTCTTAATATATTACAAAAATATGTGGCATAATTTGAAATGAATTTATTGAGTATGGAATACCTAGAAGCACTTTTAAAACAATGTGAAAAATGTTTTTCATTGTTTAAATGATTCTTTTAAATCAAATTATTTGAAAATGCCATTTTTATGGGAAGTTTTTTATATACACCTTACATTATAATTTTTATAACACAAAATCTTTTTGAGTAATAGGAATTTTTTAATTTTAAAAGTTGATTTGTAAATCATGATTTTAAGCATATTTTACAAATAAGGACTTGGTCTTGTGCTTTGGTGACTTTTAATAATGTGTTTGGACCTAGTACTAAACCTATAAAGAAAAGGCATGGGACTTATCTAAGTTATATGTAAACTAGAAAATCCATAAATGGATGTCAAAATTTTAGTTTCCTTTGCACCCCAATTGTAGGTTAAAACATATCCCAAATTATACAATTTTAGACTTGTACAAAAAAGGACATGTCTCAATGATTCTTAAATGTACCATAATACCTTTACCACTTTAGTATAAATTAAATTATTTTTTTGTTTAATAAACTTTTGAAATTTTATTTAATATTTGAGCCGAAATTTTAATAAAATTGAAATTTTCACTATTAGGTTTGAGCCACATACCTACATGGACAATGATTCAAAATTTCCACTATGAGGTTTGAATCGCCAACTTGTAAGACATTGTTTTAAACTGAAGCAGTTTAGACACATGAAACTATTCCACAATGTTGAAAAATTTGTATTTATTATTTTATATAACCATTACTTGTCAAAAATTTCAGGATTAAAAAACCAAGTGCTAAAGTTAAGATTTAAAATTTTATTAATTATCCGACTATCTACTACCGAAATGGTAAAGGTACTACAGTAATCTAGAATGGTTAAATTCATCTAAATTTATTTGAAAATCCATGTTTCACACAAAATGGGGAACATTTTATTATGCATGACCTTTAATGCCACAATACATAAAAACCTTGTAAATGAACTCATTGTAATCATAATCTATAATAAAATATAACAACATCTTTTCAAATGTAATAATTTTTGTCTAGCAATTCAAAATAAAGGTGGGTAAAAGCATGGTTAATTGGCTCAAAATGCCATTTGATAGTCTACATTTTTCATCAATTAAAATTGTTTCAATGTGACATTTAACAAACTATGCAATCCAATACACACTCCCTTTTGTTTTTGGTCAAAATTCTTGGTAAACCAACCTATAAATATATTAGACATGTGATTGGTCAAACTTAAAATTTTGAACATGTAATGGACTCTTAATTATTAAATGAAGATTTTTTAAATTGATTTTTAAAATAAAATTTTTTGTGTTGAAAGCTCATGGGGAACATTAAGTTGTGTTAAAATTTTGCATTACCTACATCAAGTTCAAGGTATTGTTTGGAGAGTATTATTTGAAGGAACATTTTTTTCAACCCTATTATTACTTAATTTCTTAATATCCACATATTTAAATCACCCTAAAGTTTATTATAATGTTTTTTTTGCATCAAATTTGATACCCTATATTTTCACTTCTAATGAATTAAACAAAAAAGTCCCCCATTAATTGTATTTAATCATTTTTTTTTACTAAACAACTAAAATTATTCAATGTGTGGAGATTAAATCCATTTTTAATCTATGTGCCCTCTAATTTATCATCTAGGTCTTCAAGTTGCATAAACAATTGCCCTTGTACATGATGTTATGGACATTCTAATATGGAAATGCTTATTTTTTAAATATTTCACTATAGTCATCAAATATTTGACATCCTATATTAACATAAAAATTATTTTTAGAAGAAAATATACTTTATTAATTATTTGAAACAAACTCATTCAAAATCAATATTAACACTATTCAAAATGTAAACATTTTGAAATTTGTCAAAAGTATGCATGGATATTCAATTTTTTCTTGTTGTGTAATCAAAACAAAGATGGCAAATGAATAATCATGTATTTTGCCAACCTGAACTTTAAACCACAAAAACTACTTCACCCAACTCTAAACTTGCTTTCATTTAGGATTCTTTTAAGTCTAGATTGCCCTTTTACAATGCTTCCAATTCAAATCAACTATAGATTAAATGACATGTGTCTTACACATTTTTTCACATTCTTATGCCCCAATTATTAATAACCTTTAAAATTCAATATAAAGATAATTTTATGAAAAAATTATAATAAAAAATGATAATAATAATATATTTTAAAAGATAATTAATATATTATATTTATTAAAAATTTATATTCATAACCTACATGTATTTCAATGTGAGATATAATAATTAGGGTATGCAATTTTATTTTGAAATTTATTTGAAATTTATTTTCAAATATATATTTCCAATTTTGTTTTTGCATGGGGTTTGGAAAAAGATGGAAGTGACTAACCTAGGTTTGTTTGACACAAGTAGTGTATGACTTTAACACTTAAATGTCCCCTAGGTTGCACGTTCACTTCAAGTTCATGTTCTGTTACTAGTTCATTTATTAAATTATTCTTTGAATTTATTATCAAATTATTATCTAAAATCTTTAATACATGTGAAACATATATTTTTTAGTATTATGGATTAAAACATACCATTTATTAATTATACTTTTATTTCCTAGATAATCAAAAAATTATTACAAAAAGAATTATATTATACTTTTTACCCTACAACTAATATATGACACCATATATTTTTACTCATGTATTTTGTAAATTCAAAGAATAGTACCCCTTGGGTGATTGGGAAGGTTTTAATATACTTTATTTTTACACACCTCATTTGATGTGGGACTAATTTTTTAAAAACAATTAACAATATTATGTCATTTTTTTGAGTTCACATGTGTGAATTATATGTGTGATAGAAAGAATGTCATTATTTCAATAATTCATTGTTTTCTTATAACTCATCCATATTTTCTAATATAATAAGTCTATTGCCACATATTGGATAATAAAAAAAATTGAGAATGTTAATGTTGAATATGACTTTACATTTGAAGTTCATTTATAATTCATATAAACTACAACTTTGATAGTTCAAATAATCCACCTAATTATGTTTTCATATAAATTTCAATCAAAATAACATGGCTTGAAAGTTCTAGAAAAATTTGAACTACTAAAAATGGCAAAGTTTTTTAGACATTATATCTATGAAATCCTTATAAATTTGGTCACAAATTTTATATCATTGGATGCAATAAAAGGTGGCAATTTTTAGTTATGCTCTGGCGAAAAAAATTGCTTAAAGTTTAAAGCATTCAAAGAATTTACAATTTTGGCATTATCAAATACATTGCAATAAAATATTATAAGTGACTTCACAATTACCAAAAATAAACCATTTTAGTTTGCAAATTAGCTTATAATGGTCCAAAGGAACATGTAAAATTTAATTCATGTTGAAGGTGGCTTCATATCCTAGCAAATGTTTAAATCCTATTGTTCAACTAATGATGGTGCTAAGGATGAAAATAGTGAGCATCATCATCAAAATGATATGCTCAATTTCTCATATGTTGATGACTTAAAGAAATTCCATTTGTTCAATTATTGGGAGTGTTAATACCACCTTCTAGGGCCTAAAAAGTACCAACAACTAGAAGAACTTTTCAAGAAAACAAAATAACATAAAGAAATGAAGAAAAAACAAAATACATGGGGCTGAAAGTCTTTACATAAGAACAACAAAAACAATAGAATAGTAATCACCTTTCTGGAATTTTTATAAAGGAAATACCACCAAATACAAGTCCTAAGAAATTCATAAAAACACAAAATTAAATGTATGAGGCATTGCCACTTAGTGTATCACCTACAAATTATTACCTATAAAATATCACAAGGCCTTGCAACCCCTCCTACATCATCATTTCTAGCATGCAATCCCACCTAAAGCAAATCCCAAAAAAACATGGAAAACATTTGTTTTAAAAAAAACATTGATGTCATTATTGTTGCCTTATCTACCACATGTACATTATTGCTAGGCTTTGCAAACTACTTCAAAGCCTTGTAGCCAACCAATAAAGGTAGCAAATTTATTTTGAAATGACTTAAAATCATACAAATGGATGTTGTAAGCATTCTTGACATTGTGTTACCTTACCTATTGCTTGTAGATAATCACCCTTCATTCTACTATCGACATAAGTTTTTTTTCTTTTTCCTAACTGTTATTTACCCTCCTATGACCCTATTTCTAAATGGCAAGTTTCTTATTCCCAACTAAAATTTAAACTACAAAGGAAGAATAAAAATGTGACACACTTGCCATGATAATGTTATGCATTAAAATCACACTTTTTCTATTATTGAATTGCAAATTACCACATACACAAGAAGAAATCTTGTCCTTTTCTATTACCCAAATTCATTAGGTTTTTATTGAAATGGGACAAAATTGACTAATATGCAACTTTTATAGTTTTGGTAAAAAAAAATTAATTGATTAAAAAAATTTAATGAAATGTTTTTAATCATTTTGGATAGTCACATATTGCACTAGATAATTTTTAATTTTAAAATTATAACATTGATATATGAAGTCCCAAGTTAATATGATGTGGAATAAATCACCATGTTATCATAACATTTTTTTTGGTTGGATCATGGAGTCATAGGTTGTTTTTTATGCCTAGTTTTGTCAACAAAAATGTTTTGGCACCATTCGCCGTGACATACATTTTTGTATATTGCATTCACACAAAATACATTGATGCACAAATTCATCAAGGTTTGAATCCAAGACCTCATGAAGGTTCACCACACTATGAGAAAAAGGGGTGTTTTGCAATTGGCCCTACAACTCACTATACTTATACGCCATGAGTGTTAATGAACAAGTTGCATGAATTGCAAAGTTACAACTCCACGTATATACGGTGTAACTCCTTGTAACACAATTGCAACTTTGTCAAAACAACTCATTTTCAACTACTATGCAATTGCATTATAACTACACTAATGATGTCATGCTGACATAATTAATTGTCATCCATCTATTAAAATCTAACATGTGGCATTATCAAAAAATTTAGACATAAAATTAATTTTTTCGAAATATTGATCTCCATCATCCATTATGATTGTTAATGATGGTCCAAAACTATGATACGTGGCATAATCAAAAATTACCACATGGAATATTAATTATACTTTGGAAATTATTTTTTTTTTGAATAGTTAGGTAGGTCATACGTAATCATAGGCAAGTAGGTCTTAAAACCTACATACTTATGTATTTACTTAGGACCTACCTACCTACCTACATAAGTAGATAGAAAAGTAAGACCTACTTACTTACCTAAATATGTAACTAAGTAGGAAAGTGAACTAAAGAATAACCATGAATTTTTTAAAATTATATATATATATATTTTTTAAGGTTAAGCTTTTTTGAGCTCATCCCAAAATGGCACATGTATTTTAATGTGAAAACATATGAAAACAAGCCTTCTTTATATAGTTTGTAATATGGGATTTAAAAACAAAACATATGGGTTTAATTTTTTAATTATTCCTTAATTCCAAATTGAATTACAACTATAGAAAGATTTTCCCACATTTTATGTGTGTTTTTCATTATGTAAGTTCTACAATTAAATTAATGATTATATGAATTTAGTTATTTGAAATAGTGATTTGATTAATTATTTTTTCAGATAATTAATTATGAAAATAATTTATCCTATTTTATCAAATAAAAATATCTGAAACATAATTTTTTGAATAAATATATGATAATTTATTATTTGGATTGATTATTTGAATTAATTAACCAGTGAGCTAGTTATTTAAATTAATTAATCTAATTAAAATTTAGTTATGAATTAGGATAATTAATATCAAATAATTAATTAGTTAATAATAATTAAGTAAATTAAATATTACTTAATAATTAATAAGTAAAAATTATTAAAATAAATCACTTTTAAATATTAAATATGAATTTGGATGAAAAACATGAAAGTATAAATTAGCATATCCATATCTACATCAAATTGAATTTTTACTATAATATATGCATTGCTTTTAGTTTCACATTTAAATTAATCATATGTACCAAATAATTAATTAATTAATGAGTTTAAATAATAACGATTTGGTAATTATTGATGAATTAATAATTATCCTAAATAAATTATCTAATTCATTATGAAGTTTCATAAACTTGGTTAAATATTTATCCAATAAATATTTAATAAATAATTAGTTTGTTAGTTAATGGTAAACTAATTATATGAATTACACTTATTTATTCATATTAATACTCAAATTATTTAAAAGATAATTTTTTATAAAAAATCAAATATGAATATGTATCCTTATTATGTATAAGTAATTGTATTATAGTCATAACATAGTTAAATAATATTATTTTAGTAATGACGCATTAATGGCTGTACTATTTATATCAACAAGAATCATAATTGAGAACTGGTTGTAAATGTATGCCATAATGGGTGGTGGAAATGTGAACATGTTGCATGATCACATTATGTATATTGTACATTAATTGCAACATAATTGTTGTTTTATAAACACATTTCCAACATTTTAAAAGTAGTTGCCACATGCAACTACAATGTAATTCCTGAAAAAGTCAAACATGGTTGATTACATATGTATGTACAATGTGTGTATAAATTACCATATAAAACACCCATTTTCAACTCACTTGCAATTATAATAGAACTAATTGATTTTCTGATGTGACAATTTATTTATTAATACACCATATTTTTAAGGGCATGACAAACTTCATGGGTCATGATTTCACAATAATAGTTGTGCAAAATCTACTTTTCATAGGTTTATATGGAATAAACACAAATGTCACTTGCCTATTCATTTTGTTTATACATTGATGTTAGATGTTTATTCATGTTGTTTACACACAAACGTCATGCACATGATTTCTGTGTTTTAATAATGCATGACATTCACGTTTAAACAATATGAACCCATGAAATGATAAAATTCACACGAATTTGGAATGAACCCATGAAACATGTAAATTTGTGATGGGGATAGTTGCACAATAGTTGTATATGAATTGTTTTTTGAGTAGTAGTTGTAGGGTAGTGTGGTTTCGATGGACTCAATTTTTCATAGTGCCAAGATTTTAACCACCAAACCATTTCAAAACTTTATTAACAAAAAAGAAAAGTTTAATTTTAATTTTTTTGGCATGGAATTGTTTATGAAATTCAAACTTTAACATATGTTTATTTTTCAAATTTTATTCAAATGCTACAAATGAAAACATAATTTTGAAGCTAATTCAATGATGTATTCAAAGAATTTATTATAATTTATAAATATTACATTTAAAAGGGTTAAAAAAAACTAAAATAGGGTTAAAACATCTAACTAAGAGCCAAACAAATTACTTTGGAAAAGGACCACAAGATTTGTTCCCAAAAATAATTTTTTCATGCAAATGAATTTTTTAATGAAATGTTTTGTAACTTGTTCCGAAAAATATTTTAAAAATTTCCAATGCATCACATGTTTTTCTATTAATCATTATTTAATAAATATGAATTTTTAAAAATGTGAAAATTCTTTATAGTTTCAATGTTTCATCTCGAAAAATGATCTCAAATTTAAATCATCATTAAAAATTAAAATTTCACATTCTTTAATTTTATTATATTCTAAACTATAACTTGTCTGAAGACATTAGGTACATTATAACCCATTTATATGTGGTAAAGGACTCTTGAAACTTTGAAATTTTGAAGAAATTTTGAAACATTCTTTAACATTTTAAAGTTCTAAAATTCCACATTTTGAAAATTATGAGTGTCTTTTTAATGTGGCTAATATGTTCTTATCATCTATATTCTTTAAATGAATTTTTTAATTATATGAGTCCTTTTGAAAGTCCTTTGTAAAATTTATTCCTTTTGATGCAATAAGTGTACATTTTCAAATGTCTTAAATTAAAATCAAATCTTAAAATTAGATCAAATGAATTTTATTTTAAATCTTTAAACATTCATATGAAAGAAGAAAAATTAACTTGCCATGATTACTATGGTTTCAAATGGTAATAAAAAATAAATGTTTGATTTTGACTAATAATGTCTAACATTCGACACCCTTTTTGGCTCTTAGTTACAAGTTTGACCTAATAACATGTCATGAATAAATTTATAAATCTTGTTTTGTTTAAATTCATGTATAATCTTTGTAGATTCAATATGAATTCAAGAATGCATTCATTAACTTTTTAACACTGTTATTTTCATTATGTAAAATATGTCCATTTTTAAAAAAATTGCAAGCTTTTATTTCCCCAATATGATTAGGTATAAAATTATTTGTTTGTTTTTGTAATGTTGTTAAAAGGGCAATCATCCATAATGAGATTTAACCACATTTGGTTATAGACAAGTTGTGGAGTTGAAAACTTGTTTAAATCCTCAACATTATGGCTACCTACTATAATTTATTGCAAAATTAATGACATATTTTAAATTTGACAAAATTTTACTTTTTTGGTCCAAAATGTCCATTGTTGATGGTGTTGTCCATTTCAATTGGCAAAAAATGGCCACAAGAAAGATAAATTAATTAAGTAGTCAATATAGCCATTTAATTCTCAATATCATTTTTGTTTAACAATGTGAATAATACACTAATTCAAATGATTAATTACACAACTTCAAAAAATAATGAACATGATTTTTCATAGTGTTTATATATATATTAATGATGTAAGAATACATTTTTCCTTCATTTCTTTTGTAAAAGTAAAAGCAAAATAATTTGGTGAAATTTTGGCATTAAATAGTTGGATACACCCCTTCACCCCCCCACCCCAACCAACATGTTTTTCTAGTTTTGAATTTTCTTAATTTGGCAATTCTTATTGGGGAAAAAATGGGAAAAATTATGAAAATTCAAAGGAACATGTAAACAATAAAATAATTCACAAAAATTTGAGGTCAAAAATTTGAATTTTTTTTTTTTACTCCTAATGAATAAAAATTTAAAAATAATTCAATAATTCCAACCTACAACACATAAATAATTCCAATATCAAATTTATTTTAAAACTTTTCAATATTTGAAATCACTATAAACTTTATCCAATATTTTTGATAATATGAAAAAAAATATTAATGTTGTAATCATTTTTTTTTGTGATGAATTTCCACCATAGTTTGAACACAAAAAGGGGCCATCAACATCAAAAAAATATTTATAAATTAAAAAACCATTTTTTAAAAAATGACATATTTCCATAATGGGTTCTAAGACTTGTAGCCAAAATATATAAGTATTTTAACAAATTATATCTCCATATATGGTTTATAGCCAAAACATGATTAAATATTTTTGTGGATGATTTTGAAGAAAACCACAAATTTGACAAATAAAAAAGATAATTACATCAAATAATTACATTCATTCATTGAGTTATTATGATCACCATTCATAATTCATTTGATTATATGATTTTTAAAAGAATTATAAGATTTACCTCTAAATATTAAACATACACTTGTAACAAAACAAGCCCTAATTTTTTTGATAAATTTTGTTTAAATAAATAATAAGTATAAAATATTGGTAATTTAGCATTTTTAAAAATTTTAAAATAATAAATATTTTTCAAACATGGATTATTTTTTCACATTATTTTTTGGGGTTTTTGGTGTGGCATCATGAACATTTGTAATTATAAACTTATCCATGTTGCCTAAAACAAACTAGGGGAAAACATACATTCTAATTTACATAAATCTACAAGAATTTACAAGAGGAAAAAATTATAATTTAAAAATTTATATGCATGAACTTGTTGATTTAATCATTAATCCATTCAAATATAAATGTGAAACTTGCCAAGTTTTTATACATTCATTTCAAAAAATTGTGTTAATTACAAAATGCAACTTGTGAGTAATGGAATTAACACATTCAAAATGAATGATCTCACTCATGTGCAAATGTTGATAATTCAAGATATGTGAAAAAAATTCATTAACTTGTTCAAATAGAAATGTGAAGCATTAAGTTGTTGTGTGTGTTTCAATAATATATTAATAAGTGCAATATATAATATTTGAATAATGGATTTAATAAGTTCAAAATGGATGACTCAACTCATGCAAAGATGTTGATAATTGAAAAAATGTGAAAACTCATGAAACCAATAAGTATAATTGCAAAACATTAAGCTGCATATGTTTTAATATATTCTACTAAGCGCAAAATGTGACTCATGAATAATGGTTTCAACATGTTCTTCTTAAATTAACTGCAACCTCTTTGATACTATCATTCAACTCATTGTCCCAATGTTGAGTTCAAGGTGGAAAACCTCCTTGTATAGTTTTAGGGTGATAAAAAAGATTGTTGCATGTTTTATTTTCGTGACCCCCTCCCCCAACACCTTCCCTTGTCCCTTAGGTTGACATGGATTTCCTTGGTCAACATGCCATTTAGAGCCTATGACCACACTCAAGATGGCTCAAAAGAACTTGAAAAGTTAAACTAAATTCAATGGATGCACCAATTAAAATTTCTAGAAAAAGGTAATATTTTACCTATCGGGTGCTTTGAGATAAAAAGACATAAATTTGATCAAGGAATACCCTTGTGTGTAAGTTTTTATTACCCCAAAACACTTGATCACTAGCCCAATGATAACATAACCCTCCAATGTGTGGATGAATTCTTCCATATCTCCCCTTGCATGGATGAAAATGATGTGTCATATCTCAAAATAGATGATTATGTTTGGTAACTAGCAACTTTGAGTTGGTTACCTAGTCCATAATTGACTAACCTAGAAAGGTATTACTTACAATAGGGGATGTAATAAGAAGAACCAATTATTGTAGAGTCTAGTGAACTAACCATTTCATCGACCAATCAGATGCAATACATGCATTATTAGTGAAGATGCATTACATTTTAATGAGTATCATTTGGTCTCATGTCGGATGATGAGTCAAAAAATGAACATGGGGTTGGTAGATGGCTAGGATGGGTACAAATTCCAAACTTATGAAGGTTAGTTTTGAAATGAAAATTTCTTCACACTAAGGTAGTGTGACATGGAACTAGGGCTGAAATGATTTGTGGAATGTCCATATCCACAACGCCGATGGTGATTGGTTGGCATCATTCAAAGTTGAGGGAAGAGCGACTATGTGTGTCCACTATCCAATGACGATGAGCTAGGGTGTTTTACTTGTTTCTTTTATGTCGGTTGGTTTTGTTTATTGTTCTTTATGTAAGAATGTTGGTTTTATGAATTAGTGGCGCTTGATGTTGGTGTTTTGGATGAACATTCTTCATATCTAAACGAAAATGGGTGTAATGCAATTGGTTCGTAAGGTGCATTACAAGGATTTTCTCAAAGATATGAACATGTTGATGAAAGAGTGCGAAAATAGAGCTAAATACCATGTTTTCTCCCTAAATGAGGAAATATGTTTATGTTCATGTGAAGTTGTTTTGTGATTGTTTTTGGTGCGGAGGAAAAATGCCTCATCCTATGAATCTTTAATTTGAAGTATTAGAAATCTGCTATGTTTAATGCTTCTACTTAGGAGACACTATAGGATTTCTAATTAGGTGTTAAGGTTGAACCAAGGAGATGATGACAAACTCAAGTGGTGTCATGAGTGGTCTCTTTGACCATATTTGATGGGCGAGAATCTTTGGTTGTGCAAAGTTCAATAAATGGTCATCTTGTCATTGGGAATGTGAAAATACCCATGTAATTGGGAGTTCCATGATTGAAATGGTTTTGGGATTCTACACTGGGAAAGTACTTGGGTTTCAATGTCTTATTTTATCCTTATAGTACTCCTAAGCAAGGTTGTTGGAAGAAGTTATGTATGAGGTTGTGGGATTACTTTCTACATGGGTGAGAGAAAGAAGCTAGACAACATTTTTTGGCATGCATTATTTTGTGTTGGTTGGTGTTGTGTGATGGGCATTAATTTTGTATTATTGTGTGGGATTGGGAATGTCTAAAATTGGGGGTTGGTTTCTATTTTCAAGGGAGTTGTATAAAAATACTAGTTGTGTTTGAGAGATTGATGTCAGAGTGCATTGATCCTTGGTAACCCACAATTCTCATTGATTAAAGATTGTGTAACTAGTTAGATTTTTGTTTTGTAACCACATTGCAAAGTGCTGGAAACTTGCTGTTGCTTTACTCATATAATTAGGTGTGATTAATTCCACACTATCTTTTTTGTTACAATAGAGAAAATGAAACAAAATAGCACAATGGAAAACATTTCAAAAAAGTTGAAACAAGTCCATATCTTTGGCTAGGATCACTAACACAACCAAGATTTGGTCTTGATGTGAGCTACATCCAAAGGGGAATTCACCACGCATCCCTAAAGGCATGACCTTATGAGGATCACTCACGAAGTTCACAAAAATATTATTTTTATGATTTCATTGACAACTTAAACACTTTTGAATTTAACAAATTATAAGAGGTTCGTCAAAATACATATAGATGTTCTAAGGAAAAAAATATAAAATGAAATAATGAACTCAATGTTCTCATTTACAACTTTGTAAATACTTGAAGAAAAAGTAAATGATTTATCCATTATTTTTGTCCAAGTCTTTTAAGTATTTATCTTTCATCATCTTTGTAGCCTATCAAATTGTGCCATTCACTTTAAGATTCATCCCTTTATTTGGCATCTCCCCTTTAAACTTTATTGTTTTTGACACATGAAATTGACACAATACTTGAATTTGAATCACATTTAATGTTTTCCTAACCCAAAAGATTGAAATTAAAACTCATTATCCACCTATCTAATCCATGAATGAATTCCAATTTCTACTTTTGGCCATAACTATTAACATTTATAAATTCTCCATTTATTGATCACTTTTCGTGTGATAGTTATACATTTATTTTCCAAACATGAATTGTTTGAAGCAATTACTAGGTAACGTTCTTGGGCCAAGGTCTTTTAGTACATGGTGTGCAAAACATTGACTTTTACCTTCTTTTGTTAAAGAACTAGGACACACATTTAAGGTTATCAATTGGGGAGTGTCCTTAAAAATTTGAGGCCTAAACATTTAGCTACTATTCTATGTTAGGCCCTTCAATCCTTGGGCCTTACCATATATTCTTAAATTACTTCCAATTTATGAGGTCTACCCAAATATTATGTTGAGAACTAGAACACCCTTGGATTAGGGCTTTTATTATACTTGTGAGCATTTTGATTTTAAACCAATAACACACCTTTGCAAATTAGCAATATGTAATTGATCAAACTAATATTGATGGGTCTCTAAATTTTAGTTCAATGTTTTATAGGGGAATGTTAATTTTCATAATTATATTTGGTTTTTTTAATACAAAATTTACTTGTTTACCAAAAGAAAGACAAAAGAAAATCCCTCATCACAATGCAATGGTTAAACAAGGAATACCAAAGCAACACAACCCAATTGCCTTCATAAGGCACACAAAAGACAAATATACTAAATTCTAGGACATGAAGTTTATTGAATCTTGTGTGCAATTTCTTTTTTGGAAGTTCATGGGTTAGATTTCCTTTGACATATTACTTACTACATACAAAAAATGTTTTCACACATCATCCTTTTTATATTTTCCTTTATTTTCCATTTCCCAACTTTCTTTAAATTGTCATCTTTTTTTATTTCCATTGTTTAAGGTAACGTAATGTATTAGTACAACTGAACAAACACATTTTTCAGAGTTTCTTTAAGAAAATAACATAGTAATGAAGTTCAAATTTTGATCCATTTTTTTTTCATCAAATTTTGATTTGATTTTTTATTTTTAAACATCATTGGAATTTACACAAAACACAAAGACTTGATATGCCAAAATATATACTCTTGCATGACACACTTTGGGCATGATATGAATCATTTCATTAAGGAGTGTGTTGTTTTTTCCACAATAGATGATTAGTAGGTCATTTATCCTTGTCTTTTTGCATTCAATTTTTCAAGCAACATTTTTGTATTGCCCTTCAACATGCTTTAACCTTTGCTATAGAGAGGAAGATTGCATTGGCGGGTGATGCGTATTTTAGACCTCCCATTACTATTAGGTCTCATGATTTTCATGTAGGTGACATTAAAGGGGTCGTGGGTGAGATAACTTCCTACCACAAGAGGGATTAGCTCTCTCCTCTTCTTGCGAGCTGGTTGTCTTTTGGCCTTTTTTTGACTTTCCCTTGTTGTTTCCCTTGTGATGGTTTTGGCCATCAATCTTTTATTCGACTATTTATTCCCCCTTTTGATGATGACTAAATATAAACCAATAGGTGGAAGCAATGGGTATTTGATTTTTGTTACTAACTACTAGATCTGGTTTTTTGAATATTTAAAGATTAGATAACCATTGATTTTCTTGAAAGAATTAATGGTTATGTGGGCATTTCTTTAAATTTAAATTTTTTTTTAGTACCATGGTTATGTATGAAAAACCCAAGGTATTTTGATTTTTTTCGTAGAGCCACAACAAAAGAGTGGCTTAGAATGATACCCAAAGGGGTTTGGTGCACAATTTCTAATACCCATCTAACACTAAAAGAAACCAATGTTAGGCAATTATTTAGAAACTGCACCAAACCCCTTGCCGGGTATCATGGTAATGCCTAAGTTTGGTAATCATGATTTTCAAAAATTCAATTCTGATATTCAACCATGTTCATCAAAGAATTGATAATCAAGTCTAATATATTGTGATGAAAAATCTAGGAATCGAAACCTAGGTGGATGAAACATCACATCAACACCAAAAGCAAGACGACAAACTCTTGATGGTTGATGGTGATGGGAAGTTATGTGTGAGATGTGTGGTTTTTGTTTTTTGCTAGGTTATGGACTTGTGAGTGTTTATGATTGATGGCATTTGAATTTTTTTTGGTGCCTATTGCAGATGTGTTGTGTGTGGAGCAAGGTGGTTGTGAGGATTTTCTGTTTGGATGTTAATGAAGATGAGATGGTGGTTGAGTTTAAGAAGGAAGGACGTTAAGTGCCCTCAACAACTAAGTGATTTGGGATTTTTACCTATGTTGTGTGGATTTGCATTTGGAGTTTCAAAGACTTTGGACTAATGGTGAAGGGATGAATGCTTGAAATTAAGACACAACTTGTTTTCTAGGGAGGTGGTGATAGTTTTTTCCATTGTGCTATTGACCACTTAGGATAATGTTTTGTAGTATTGCAAACCTGGGTCCATGATAGGGGGATGATGAAAGACATAAGAATTTTGTGAATGGTCATCTTGGCAAAGAAAGATGTATGAATGGGTATTGTGCTGGGCGTGGTGAAGTGTTCTGTTTGAAGGAAGTGAGTACTTAGTAGTCTAGGACCTGCGAATGCTAGCTCAATTTGTTCATTTGGTGCTATTGGGTTGTTCCAATATGGGCATTGTGGTTACATTTGTCAAATTTCCTGAAGTTTGCCTGCAGGATAGTGGGGATTTTTGTGGGATGTTATTCGGCTTCAATTGTCTTTATTGAATTGTAGTTTCCATCTATTAAAGGATCTTTGTGTGACATTCTATTGTGGGCGGTGTGTATGTTATATTGGGGTACGTTGTTGCAATTGTGTATGTTATGGGTGGGTTGGCATTTAGAGAAACTTCTGATGTGCCAATATGGTCAGTTGATATTTAGGAGAGTGAAGTCGGAACAGCTTGTAGGCCTATATCTAGTAGATCCCATGGAATTAGGACATCTCTCTTATAAGTTTGTAAACCTTTTTGAATTTGCTAGATGAATTTATGAGTTGCATGTTTTGTGTACATAGCTGATGTTGTGTTGCCAATGCATAGTTAGTGGGTATTTTGAAACTTGTTGTGCCCCTGTTTTTCATTACAATATAACCATGGTGATTCTCAAATTTTTGAAAAAGGTCAAAAAGCCACCCAAAAAACTACCAGTTCCTTTTTGAAACCAGGCGGTTCTTCAAGGAGTTGACACAACCAGAACCAACAGTTCATTGCTTCTGAAGTTTTTCACATGCCCTGACCCAATACTTGCTTGATTCTGAATTTTCTCAGATATCTGGAACTGGAACTGGCGATTATTAAAAATCAAAGAAGCACCCCCACACTGGAAGAAACAAGAAACCCACAAAGCTTGGTCTCTAGAAACAAAATCACCTAATCTACCTACTAAGAGGGGTAGTGTGATCCAAAGAGGCCAGTGTCATTCATTGATTGTGTGGGGACATGCATCATTCAGATATATACTATACAAGTGTGTGGGGTTGTGGGTTTGTCCCAAAAGGACTTCTGTCATGTGAGGGAGTTGTGAGAGTGCTGGTTTGCGGGTATTTAGCCTCTTCCATGTGTGGGAGTGCATGTCCACAGAGTTCCAAAATTGGTGTCGGTGGACAACCCAATTCTTCCATTGCAGACATCCCTTGCTCAACATTACTAAATTAGCTTTGTCACACCCACCAGCCCAATCATTTGGGTTTGGCCCAGTCCAAATCCTCCTTGATGACAGACATATATGCTATACCAACAGTGGTGCAGTTCCTGCCAAGTTTGCTTTGTCCTTCTTCTTCTGAGCATTTTTTTGAATGCCTTGGGCCCTTTGATTTGTGATGTTAACACATGTAACCAACAAGTTGGCTAGAATCTCCAGAACTGGGGACTGATTGCCTTAAGGTTTGCCAACAACTCCAGCACCTTGTCGTTTTGATTGTTGTCTGCAAATCAATGAGAAAGACAAAAAGGCTTTCTCTTCATTTGTTGTTGTTGTCGTAGTTCTTCATGTGTGTGGGAAACGTGAGGGACTGTCTGTGACATGCTTTGTGTGAAAGAGGTAAAGAGATCATAACTGCTTTCTTTACATGTGGGAAAGGAGGAGGGAGTGTTTAACTACCTATTCTGTGTTGCTACTGAGCTTGCAGGTGTGCACCGGTCCCATGCGGTTCTGGTCTTTACTTATTTCGGAATCGGATAACCAGCGCTCCTGGTTCCGGTTCTTTGACAAAATTCAGAATTAAAGAACCTTTGATCCCTGGTTATTTCAAAAATCTTAAAGAACCTGCAGTTTTCATGAAAGAACGGATAAACAACTGACCATTTTCATGGTCAGTTGTATGATTTTTTTTCAATTTTTGAGAACCATGGTTGTAAACCAGAATCAAGTCCTTTGATCTCTAGAACCATGGTTATAAATCAGAATCAAGTCTTTTGATTTCTTGAACCATGGTTATGAATCCTATAAACCGGTCTGATCGCCACTGGGGATCTGCCCAACCCTAGTGTGCACTACTTATTTGAGTAGCCATCTCTATGGGGGGTTCATAACCTCCATGCAGTGTATCGACTAGGTATCCTGACAGAGCTTGCTGGTTATCGGACGATAACCAGCATGCTACTGGGTCATGATGGTCACAGTGAACCAGCACCCACCAGTGCACCATCCCCTGGATGCCTTATTACACAGTTGTGGATGAACCTCAACTGAGTTAAAATTTGGTTTCACCTTGCTAATCAATTTTGTAGGAAATACGTCTCTTATATAGGTAGATAGGCAGGAAAATAGGTAAGTACTAGGTGAGAGTTGTTTTTACTACCTACCTATTACCAACCTGCTTGTGGGTTGTTAGTAGGTAGGTAGAAAAAAAAGCAACTGAGCTAACTACCATGGTTAGCTAGGAAACTGAAACCCAACAGAAAACTGTTTCATGACCACTTACCATTCATCCTTCATGGTGCACTGGTGGGTGCTGGTTCACTGTGGCCCCAACTTATTGGATGTTGGGTTTCACCTTGGTTACTTCCCCTGTAAAGGATAGGTAAAGTTGCTATCTAGGTAGGATGATAGTTAGTGACCAGGTATGTGGATGCATGTTGATGGTTAGTAAGGGAACTAGAACCCAATCTAAATGTGTCACATTCTTTTGTGAAGGGCTACTTATAAAAGTCTAAAATACATGAAGTTGATGGGCAGTGATATTTGCATTAATTTTACATAGTTTTAAATATAATTGCAACTATATTACCTCATTTACTTTTTAGACAACAATTTGCATTTCTGAATATAAGGTTCAAAACCAATTAGACTAAATTTGCAACTAAAATGCAATAAAATGAGATGCTTTACAAAATTAGCGTTTTTAAAAAAAATTCCTCACATACGTCAACTGGCACAGATCCCTAACATTAATTAACATTAAATGGTGATTGTCGTAGGTTGGCTATAGCATTTTTACAAAAGTCTTGTTACAAATGATGACCTAGGAAAAGCTAGGCCTAGATGTGGCTAATTCAATTATCATTTTCAAAAACTAGTGAAAAATCCCTAGAAATCATTAAAAAAATTATTTTTGTTTCATATTCTGAAAACAATCCACCAATTTTCTCACACAAAAAAACATTGAATACAATGGAGAAGATCTTTGGAATAATTGAAATATATTTAATTGCATCTCCTTACTTATTTATGGAGCTTTAAGTCAAAAGTATTTAGTCTTTTAAAACAATTTAAGTTCCGTAGTATTTTATATAGGTGCAATTGAAAATCAATATTTAGCATCCTTAATGTCAAAGCTACTTCTAACATTAATAAGGTATTGTAGACACAAGTGAATCCATAATGCTTGCCTAAAGGCATGGTTCAATAAAATAATATTCTCAACTTATATTATAGTAATAACCTTTTCCCCTCCCCCCCCATTTCAACCTTACATAGATGGATTACACATCTTGATTGCAAAAGTAGTTAATTGATCAACATTTACACACAAACTAATATAGTTTTCACACACTAGACCCTAGCCACTTTCTTTGGTGTGAAATTTCAAAATGTTGCAAAATTTTGGAAATGTCATGTCACAAATTAATTTATTTTTTGAAGAAATTGCATAAATTTATAAAAATTAAAAATTATAAAAATTTTCCAATTTTAAACCTAAGTTTTAGGTAGGTTGTAGAAAATAGCAAGAAAAATGTACATTATCCTCATAAGTGTTGCCATTTTTGGAATGCTTGCCATTATGCTATAGCAAAAAATAAATTAAACCAAATAGAAGCATAAACAACTATGATTTATCCTTTGTGTTAGCCATGTTATTCTACCATGGGAGATGTTAAACAACTTCAATCGAACTTTATCTACTACACAAAATAGGGCCTATTTATAGAGCAATGTGGTTTTTCATTGTTCTATGCAACAAAAGGTATGATAAAACATTTAATGATTTAATATGCCATTAAACCTAAAAGTGTAATTGTTGAATGAAAAAATGAAACACAAATTCATTTGAGTATGAATTGGGCACTCAAAAGTAATAGCATGTCCAAAGGAATCTCAAGGTTTTCAAAACCTTGGTGTGATATATAGTGATAGTAGGTTGAGAGACATCTGATTTATGGTTAACATGCAATTGATTTAACTAAAATATTAAATATCTTAGTAATGTAAAATTTGAAATCAAAAGCCAACTTTTGAACATGTTTCAACTACATAAAAATGGAAAAAAATTGTAATTAAAATTTTTAAAAGAATTGTGATGGTTTAAAAAGTCTTGCCCATTTCAATTTGCACCCAATTTGCAAGCATTGGTGTGTTACTCATAAACTAAATCACTTTTTTCTTTGTTCTTTTTCCTACATTCTTTCCTTTCCTTATTCTTTATTGAAAAGCTTATATGGCATCAAGCCATTCATCCTCCCATGCATTTTATTCAAATAACAACACACATTAAAAGAAAGTTGTAACCCCTAACAACTTATTTATGGGATGTGAAAAACACACATGATTGAATAGATTCATAGTATTTTCAAGGTTCCTTAAATACATTTGATTAATGTAGTACAAAGAAACATTCAACACATTTTTTGTCGAATAATTAATGAAACTTGAATATTTCATGTTCAAGAGTAAAATATTTTTGAATATTCCAAAAGACTATTTATTTTCCGTTGCAAAAACTTTTTCTATGAAAAATTAATTTGAATGTTTGATTGTATAAATAATATAATTAATGTCTAAAATGTCAAGGTACTATGTTAATAAATAAAATATAAATGTAAAAATGACATGCATGTATAATTCTAATGATGAAAAATTTCAAGGAATTGGTACATGAGTGATTTTTTGGAATCCATGATATGGTTATCTTGGACATTTCCAAAGATAATTCCAAAGACAATTAACTCATTTCCTAGTTTAACCACATCACTTCTTTCCTAATAAGTAACCTATTTTCTTACCAACTTTCCTAATAACTATTTACATCTTTATAATTACCTCATTTCTTTTCCCTACCCACCAACATGGATATGAAAATGCAATTAACTTGTGTCTTTTTAAGTCCATGATATTTATATTAATTAGAATTAAATTTGATATTGACATAAATAGTGATGAATTATTGAAAACCATATGAAAACATTAAAAAATAAATAAATTGATAATCATTGGTACTACATAATTGTGCGAAGCCCAAATAAATTATACAATAAACAAGATGAATTGTTTTTCTAGTATGTCATATTTGCATAAGGGACAAGGACCACCAAACGAGTTTTAAAAAAACATTCAAAGCATTTGATTTCATTAACTGTGCTTTATGGCAACATTTTCATTTTCTATCTTAGACTTTTGCAATTTCAATAACAAATCTAAGGCTTCCAATATTAGTTGCAAGGACATTTTCAATTAAAATAATAGGAAATCAATAAACCATATGTTTTAGGTTTATTAGGATTTATCCACTACTAGAAATCTTGTATTATGTAATCATTCACTATGTGACTATATGTAACTATCTATCATTTGCAACTATGTTTTATCATTTTTACAATTAGTCACCATCCTTTTAAATTTGGCATTATTTTTGCAACTATGGTGTAACAATTAAATTGCACATCCTTCATATTGATTAACTTTTTGAAATTTTCATCCAAGAATAGGCCCTATGTTCATTTAATTACACAACTTGGTTTTTTTTATGGTGTGATTATACATTTTTCTACATTAGGGTATTGCAAATTACATTAAAAATATATTTGACATATTTAAGTGTATGGGCAAGCTCATATTATGGGCATATTAGAATTTTAAAAATCATTTTGATTTTGTATGGTTTGTTCAAAAATAAAACATGTCTATTTTAAGGTATGATTAATTTATATATTTGTGGCAAGGCCATATCGATATGATAAAATCATTGTATTAAATGAGTATTAGTTATTCATGAATTATTCTTGTCAACTAATCATTTAATTAATTGAATGTTAACTAATATTATTTAAATATATAAAAATTGATTACTTGGTTAGTTATTTCAAAAAATAATAATTGATTAAATATATATTAAATCATAAATTGATACAATATTTAAGATTTATTGATTAATTATTACCATTGATTAATTAATTATCTAATTAGTATGTATATTTAATTCAAATAATTAATTCACATATATAATTATTGAATACCTTCTTATTTAGTTGTATAATTAAAAAAATTAAAAACATACACAAAGCACGGTATGGGAAAAAAAAATTGTAAACCAATTTTCAACTAAGGTGCAATTAAAATATTTAACCCATTTGTTTTGTCCTTGAATTTCAATTCACAAACTATATAAACAAGGTGTTTCTTGTTGTTTGCATATTAAAATACATGTACCAACTTGAGATGAATTTTAAAAAGCTTAACCTTAAAGGCAAAACATAAAATAAAATAAAAATATTTACATGGTTATTCGTTTCTTCACCTACCCTTTTATTACTTGTTTATTTAGATAAGTAAATATCCTATTTTTCTACCTACCTAGGTAATAGTGAGTAGGTGTGTATTGTAAGTAAATCCTACTTACTTATGTGGGTAGGTAGGTATGTAACCTAAGTAAATAGGTATGTCCTACCTACCTAGTTCTATTTACTTATTTAATTTCACCTAGGTATTTAGGTAGGTAGGTGAGTGTATGCACTCTAAGGTGATTCATTTTTTGTAGATGCTCCATTCCATAAAAGTCCATACGATAGTGCTTAAATGGCAATTTATTTTGATATCATTAATTTAATGGGGAATTACATGGTGGCTAATGAACTAAAAAGCCCATTTGAAGAAAAATCATTTTAAACAACTTTTTAATATACATGTTAAGAAAATAAAAATTGAAATCCACCCAAAAATGATTATGATATGGACTTACGAAAATATAGTTCATTTTAGGCCATTCAAGGGTCCATAAATGTTTTTGGTTAGATTTTTTCTAGAATTTTTTTTGCACTTTTGTTTTTGTTTTAACATATCATATATTGAGTCCTTATAAATATCCCAAATAGAATTCATACTGAAAATGCATGTATGTAAAAGCACAAACAAAAAATTAATCCATATTTTTCAACTTCAAAAGTCTATTACTATATATTTGGTGTATATATGTTGCAATATTTTTTAACATATGTTTTTTTCTTCAAGTTGGCAATCTAAATCTAACCACAAATTTGGAAAATTATTGTTTTTATGGCATGTTAATAGCATGTAAATGCACACCACTTTCCAAAAAATTAGATTGCAATGCAAAAAGTGAGTCACCCTACCTTGCAACCACCTAAGTATTTAACCTAGGTGGGTAGGTAGGTAGGACCTATCAAGCTATTTACCTAGGCTTATGTATTGACCTATTTAATTTTTAATTTTTAATTTTTTTTCAAAATTCAATTAATATGCCACACAACAACTTTTAATTGCACCACATGTAATTATCTAGGACCATCTAAAATGAACAACCATAATGGATAGTGGAGATCAATATTTCAAAGAAAACACTAAAAGAAATTTGAAAGTGAAAGTTAACAACTAGATTTACAACTCATTTGTGGTTGTAATGGACACATGCAACTAAAAATGGCCTATTCGCTTAAGACAAATGCCACAAGACAGTAAATCACAAAAGGCATGACATGGCCATGAAGTTGAAAGTGTAGTCACAAATTTCACAACTAGGCTAAATTTTTTCATCCATTGCCATGGATGATCTTTAATATAATGTGAAACCTCAATTTGCGATTGTATTTGTGACGACATTTGGGATAGTCACATGCTACCAAATGTGCCATGGATGGGTGGTTGGGATTTAACCACATAATAATTTAAAAAGCCAATGGCCATAAAACACATGACAATTTTCCATTTGTTCAAAAAATATGTATTATAATTATAATAAAAATATTATAACTACAACCATTAAATTTTATATTAAATAATTAATTATGATAATTAATTAATTATAATCTATCCTAGGCTAAATTATAATAGGCAACATATTTTAGGTTAGGTTAGGGTAGAATAGGCTACCTAACATAGGTTAAGTAGGTAGGTAGGATCCTATTTATTTTGTTGGGGACAAGCCTTTTGATTGGCTTATCCCAAATGGCACATGCACTATGTTTATAGTGCATACCATGAATCTAGTCTATTTTTTCATCTAGTTATATATTTTACAAGTTTGAAGTTGTAGACAAAGGATACGGGATAAATTCTAATGAAAAGGAAACATTACAACACTACACATTATCATATCCTTTCTCCCATACAAAAACATTATCATATATCCACACAATAAAATATTTATTATTTTCCCTAACTATTTACTACCTACTACCTACTACCTACAAACTAATCGACCATATTGATTAATTAATTAATATAGAAACATTATGACATATCCACACAATAAAATACTTATTACTTAACTTAGTTATTTACCACGTACTACCTATCCTACTCACTACTACCCATCGTATTTATCATATACTACTTAGGCTACATACTTACTATCTGCTACTTAGCTTACCTAATAAATCAATTACTTAAGTTACATACCTATTATCTACTACCTAACCTACCTAATGAATTAATTACCTAGCCTAAATTTAATAAATAATTTTTTTAACAGAGCTAATTAATTAATCAATTAATATGAAAACATTATGACATATCCACAAAATAAAATACTTTTTGCTTAGTTTACCTACCTACTTATTACCTACTAGTACCTTTCCTATTTATTACATATTACTTAGCCTATTTAATTAATTGTTAATAAAGTACCTAATCTAATTTTTGTTAAAAATTTAATTACCACAAACACAAAAATAAATAAATGTTTACACCAAACTGGTGAAAAAAATAGTGTTATGGTGATACATGGCCAAAATTAAAATGTTTGATTTAGATGGATGCATTGAAATAGAATTATATTATGTTGAAAAATTATGGAAATGCCATGTGTGCCATGTAGGTTAATTTGAGATAGTCAGCAACTTATATTGTCCATAGTTGTAAAAACAATTATAATTGTTGTCACCATGCAACTTAGTTACCATCCATAAGTGGACAAACAAGAGAAAACGAATGAAATATGTCAAAATTTCATTTATATTTTGACTTAAAACTTTTGTAGTCATATCATGCAATTACATATTCAACTAATAGTTGGTTGGACCCATCATTTAGTTGCACATGTAGTGCTTTGTACTTGCAACTACATGGACATATAGGATTACAAAGATTACAATCGCAAATGTAGTAGGTTTGGACAATAATCACATTGTAGTTGTAAAATGATGGTCAAAATGCATAAGATTTCTTCTAGTGAAACAAATTCACCCAAAAAATTTTATAATGCCAAATGCTAGAATTTGATTAGAGAATGTGTCAAGATTTATGGTCATAATGGATGGCCTAGATTACTATTTCAATAATAAATTAATTTTTCAGAAATTTTATATGTTGTCAAGTGGTAATTAATGATAAGGTTATTTACTAGTTGTAAAAAACAGTTATTAGTTGCAAATGGTATACATTGGTCAAAGGATGTTTTTGTATATGTTGATTGTATATATCATCCATGTGGAATGTGTCACTATCATGGTGAGTCATCATTTGCGACTAAATGTTGGATGTAACTTCATTTATGCAACTAATAAATTTTTAATCATTAATGTTCATTGCAACTTATTATAGTCACAAATTACAATCACAAGTAAACATTTTTCTTATAGTGATCATTAAGCAATTACATTAAATGTAATGAGGACAATGTTAATCAATTATGCATATAATTAATGTTCCAAATTGAATTTTTCATTGGTGAATTTCAAAAATCTAATGAAAATATCAAAAAATAAATTGATCATGAATACATAGAAGGATCATTTTTATTCAATAGAAAATTCATGCAAATATCTCACATCCAACCATCTAACCAGGGAACAGGATAATTTCCATGAAGTTCCAGTAAAACTGGCAGGCCAGCTAGGCCGTGAGCTAGTGGGAACAGGATCCTTCCAAAAAGAAAAACCTTCAGGGTAATTACTTTGCTTGCGTTAGTAAAATGATGAATTCCCAGAAGAAAGGCTGACATGGGGACTCAGGGCGCAGCATAATAAATGGCGAGGAGTTTATATGAGCAAAATGGACAGAAAAAAGATTTTTTTCCGTCCTGACAATAAACTAGGCAGACGCCATGTAAATCTCTACTTTCTATTTTATTTAGTTTGCTCCCCTGAGAAGAGCCGTATGAGGCCGGAGGCTCATGTACGGTTCGGAAGCCAAGCCTCTGCAGTAATGCTGCGGCTTAGGTTAACTAACACAAAAA
>Ga0116231_10002765_pt1 | contig 36566 bp, 27 predicted proteins | sample S1TSphgellanicum_2_FD_89695 | JGI IMG/M metagenome (GOLD analysis project Ga0116231, IMG submission 89695) | Host-associated microbial communities from peat moss isolated from Minnesota, USA - S1T2_Fd - Sphagnum magellanicum MG | ecosystem: Host-associated > Plants > Peat moss > Unclassified...
AATCGGCGCGGGCATTTTCCGGCAACCTGGCCGGGCCGGACCGGCAGAATGCGCCGAATATCACGCCCGACGTGGCTACGGGCATCGGCGGCTGGTCGATCGAGGACCTCGTCACTCTGCTCAAGACCGGCATGACGCCCGAATCGGACCTCGTGGGTTCGGGCATGAAGGCGGTAGTGCGTGGTACCTCGCGCCTCACGGACGCAGACCGTCGCGCCATTGCGGTCTACCTCAAGAGCGTGGCGCCGATACATTCCGAGCCGCCACCCAATCCGCCTACTTCCGTGTCCAGCAAATAGGAAGCAAGCCGAAGCCTCAGATGCGGGCCAGCGCCTGCTGCAGGTCGGCGCGCAGGTCGGCGACGTCCTCGATGCCGACCGACAGCCGTACCAGGGCATCGCCGATGCCCAGCTTCTGGCGCGTCACGGCCGGGATCGTCGCGTGGGTCATGATGGCCGGATGCTCGATCAGGCTCTCGACGCCGCCCAGGCTCTCGGCCAGCGCGAAGATGCGCACCGCTTCGAGGAATCGCCGCGCGCCGGCCAGGTCGGTGCGCAGCCCCAGCGAGATCATGCCGCCGTAGCCGCCGCGCATCTGGCGCTGCGCCAGGGCGTGCTGCGGGTGCGATTCCAGGCCGGGGTAGTGGACACGGGCGACCTGGGGCTGGGCCTCGAGCCAGCGTGCCAGCTCCAGCGCGCTGGCGCAGTGGCGCTGCATGCGCAGCGCCAGCGTCTTGACGCCGCGCAGTGCCAGGAAGCTGTCGAACGGGCTGGCGATCGCCCCGACCGAGTTCTGCAGGAAGCCCAGCCGCTCGCGCAGCGCGGCCACGCGCGCGTCGGCGCTGACGATCGCGACGCCGCCGATGACGTCGGAGTGGCCGTTGAGGTACTTGGTCACCGAGTGCACGACGATGTCGAAGCCCAGCTCGATCGGGCGCTGCACATAGGGGCTGGCGAAGGTGTTGTCGGCGACCGTGATGATGCCGCGGCCCCGGCACAGCGCCGCGATCGCCTGCAGGTCCGCCAGGCGCAGCAGCGGATTGGTCGGCGTCTCGATCCAGACCATGCGCGTGTCCGGCGTGAGCGCCTTCTCCAGGCCCTGGGGATCGGTCAGGTCGGCGTAGCTGAAGCGCAGGCCGGCGCTGCGCCGACGCACCTTGTCGAACAGGCGAAAGCTGCCGCCGTACAGGTCGTCGCTGGCGACGACATGCGCGCCCGCGTCCAGCAGTTCGAGCACCGTGGCGATGGCGGCCAGTCCGGAGGCGAAGGCGAAGGCCTGCGCGCCGCCCTCGAGGTCCGCCACGCAGCGCTCGAAGGCCCAGCGCGTCGGATTGTGCGAGCGGCCGTAGTCCAGGCCCTGGTGCACGCCGGGGCTGCTCTGGACATACGTGGAGGTGGCGTAGATCGGCGGCATGATCGCGCCGGTGCTCGGGTCGGGCGACTGCCCCGCATGGATCACGCGGGTGGCGAAGCCCATGCCGGAAGTGTCCTTGTGCGCGCTCATGCCAGTGTTCTCCTGAGGTGGTTGAGCAGGTCGGTGCGGGTGATCAGCCCGTGAAAACCGTCGGCGTCGGCGATGATCGCCACGAGGCCGCGGTCGAGCAGCGCGCGCAGCTCGCCCAGGCTGGCGCCCGGCGGCAGCGTCGAGGGCGCCACGGTCATGGCGCTGGAGACCGGCGCGCGAAAGCGCGCGGCGTCGGCCTGGACCGACAGCAGCAGGTCGGATTCGTCGATCACGCCCCGCAGCGCCCCGTCCGCCAGGACCGGCAGCTGGGACACGTCCGCCAGGCGCATGCGCTGGAAGGCGGTGAGCAGGGTGTCGCCGGGAGCTACGCTGACCACGCCGTGGTCCTCCGCACGGCGCGACACGAGGTCGCGCAGGTCGCCGTATTCGCGCCGGTGCAGCAGTCCCTGGTCGAACATCCAGGCGTCGTTGTAGACCTTGGACAGGTAGCGGGTGCCGGTGTCGCACACGAAGCTCACGACCCGCTTGGGTAGCGTCTGCTCGCGGCAGTAGCGCAGCGCCGAGGCGAGCAGGGTGCCGGTGGAGGAGCCGCCCAGGATGCCCTCGCGGCGCAGCAGCTCGCGCGCGGTCTCGCAGCTTTCCTCGTCGCCGATCGAATAGGCGGCGCGCACGCCGGACAGGTCGGCGATCGCGGGGATGAAGTCCTCGCCGATGCCCTCCACCGCCCAGGACCCCGCCTGGCCGACGACGCCGGTGCGCGTGTACTCGGCCAGTATCGAACCGGCCGGGTCGGCCAGCACGAAGGCCAGCGCCGGCTGCACGCGGCGGAAAAAGCGCGTCAGCCCCGTCAGCGTGCCGCTGGAGCCCACGCCCACGACGATGGCGTCGACGTCGTGCTGCATCTGCTCCCAGATCTCCGGCCCCGTGCCCTCCTCGTGGGCGCGCGGATTGTCCGGGTTCTCGAACTGGTTGGCGTAGAAGGCGCCGGGGATCTCGCGCGCCAGCGCTGCCGCCCGGTCCTGGTAGTACTCGGGATGACCCTTGCCGACGTCCGAGCGCGTGGTGTGCACCTCCGCCCCCATGGCCTTGAGGTGCAGCACCTTCTCGCTCGACATCTTGTCCGGCACCACCAGCACGACGCGGTAGCCCTTGGCGCGCGCCACCAGGGCCAGGCCCAGCCCCGTATTGCCGGCCGTGGCCTCGACCACCGTGCCCCCGGCCTTCAGGCGCCCGTCGCGCTCGGCCGAGGCGATCATCGCCACGCCGATGCGGTCCTTGATCGAGCCGCCCGGGTTCTGGCACTCGAGCTTGAGAAACAGCGTGCACAGGCCGGTATCGAAGCGCGTCACGCGCACCAATGGCGTGTTGCCGATCAGATCGAGTACGGCCGGGCCGGCGGTGGAGGTCGTCATCGTGCTCTCTCGTTCGTTGGGGCACGGGCCGGCGGACCGCGCCCGCCCCGCCCGCTGCCTACAGCGCGCTCGCCTGGAAGGTATCGCAGGCGCTGGTGTCGCCGGCCGCCATGCCCGCCTTGAACCAGCGTGCCCGCTGGGCCGAGGTTCCGTGCGTGAAGGAATCCGGCACGGCGTAGCCGCGGGCCTGCTTCTGCAGCGTATCGTCCCCGACCTGGGCGGCGGCGTTGAGCGCCGCATCGACGTCGCCGGCTTGCAGCCAGTCGAGCTGCGCCTGCGAGCGGTTCGCCCATACGCCCGCGAAGCAGTCGGCCTGCAGCTCCAGGCGCACCGAGAGGCCGGAGGCGCCCTCCATCGGCATGCCGCGCCGGCGCGCCGCATCGACCCGCGCCATCACGCCGATCAGGTTCTGCACGTGATGGCCCACCTCGTGGGCGATCACGTAGGCGCGGGCAAAGTCGCCGCGCGCGTGGAAGCGCGTGTCCATCTCCTGGAAGAAATCCAGGTCCAGGTAGACGAGGCGGTCGCCCGGGCAGTAAAAAGGGCCCATCGCCTCGGAGGCGGCGCCGCAGGCGGTGTAGACGTGCCCGCGAAAGAGGTCCAGCCGCGGCCGCTGGTAGGCATGGCCCTTGGCCTGGAAATAAGCGCCCCAGACGTCCTCGGTGCTGCCCAGTATCGTCTTGACGAAGCGCACCTGGACGTCGCCGTCGCCGGCCGGGCGGCCCGCACCGGGAGCGTGAACGGCCGGGCTGCTCGCCACGGGCCCGCCGCCCGCGAGGAGGGAGAGCATCTCGATGGGATTCTTGCCGAACAGCAGGCTCACGACCACCACGAGGACGATTCCGCCCACGCCCAGGTGGAATCCGCCGAAGCCCAGGCTCCTGCCGCCCCCCGAGCCGCTGCCATCGTCCTCGACGACATTGTCGCTCTCACGACCTCTTTGCCAGTCCATGTACGACCTACCCCTTGCCTGCCGGCTTGCCTGGCGATGTGCCGCTGACGGTGAAGCTTGTCGGCACACTACTCTGGCGCGCGCACCCCGGCAACTCAGTAGGTGCGGTAAGGCAGGAATTTGCCCGACATGACGATCTGCACGCGGTCGCCCTTGGGATCGGGCTCGCGGCTCAGGTCCATCTTGAAATCGATGGCGCTCATGATGCCGTCGCCGAACTCCTCGTGGATCAATTCCTTCCACGTCGTGCCGTAGACGCTGACGAGCTCGTAGAACCGGTAGATGAGCGGGTCCGTGGGCACCGCGGTGGGCAGTGAGCCCTTGTAGGGCACGACCTGCAGCAGCGCGACGGCCTCCTTGGGCAGGCCGAAGATCTCCCCGATCCGCAGCGCCTGGTCGTGCGTGAAGGTCATCTGGCCCAGGCAGCCGGCGGTCACCCATTCCTTGGACTGCCCGACGCTGCCGGCCACGTCGGCCCAGGACAGGCCGCGCTGGATCTTGGCGGCGACGATCATCTCGGTGACATCATTGCGGTTCATCGTGTTCTCCTCTGCGGTCCGGTCGATCGGAGGCGGTGGCCACCTGCCGCACGCCGCCCGTTGCGCCGCCATCGTAGCCCGGCCCGCGCCGCCGCTATCCATGGCTGCCCAGGGGCTGTCGGCGCTTGCGGCACCGCTGGCCGCGACGCGCTCGCCAGCGCCGCGGGGCGGCCCGGCGCATACTGTGCGCTCACTCCCCTGACGCGGCGCACGTACCATCGGCCGCCGCTGCCCCCATGGCGCCTGCGGGCTACCGTACCAAGCATGAATGCGTCGCCGTTGCCGGCGTGCAGGATCTGCTGATCCGCTCGCTGCTGGACCGGCGCGAGTACTGCGACCCGCTGGGGCAGGCCGAGCGCCTGGGCATCTCATCGGCCGCGTGGCCGCTCTTCGGCCTGTCGTGGCCGTCCGAGGCGATCCTGGCCGCGCGCCTGGCGCTTCGCCCCGTGCGTCCGTGCGAGCGCATCCTGGAGGTCGGCTGCGGCCTGGCGGTGGCGAGCCTCGTCGGCCATCGCCGCGGCGCCGACGTCACGGCCAGCGACTGCCACCCGCTGGCCGAGGCCTTCCTGCTCGAGAACCTGCGCCTGAACGGCCTGCGGCCGATGAAATACCGCCATGGCCAATGGAACGCGGGCGTGCGGCAGATCGAACTGGAGATGGAGGCCAGCGCGGCGATCGTGGTCGGGCGCTACGACCTCATCATCGGCAGCGACCTGCTCTACGAGCGCGATGTGCGCGGGGCGCTGGCGGCCTTCATCGATTGCCACGCCGAGCCGCAGGCCGAGGTATGGGTGATCGACCCCAACCGCGGCAATCGCCCGGCCTTTCATCGCGCGATGGCTGCCCGGGGCTTCGGCGTGGCCGAAGAGCGCGTGCCGGCGGCGCCGCTGTCCCGGGAGCCCGGCACCGGCTACAAGGGACGCGTGCTGGTGTACCGGCGCATCCCGATTGACCTTGCCCGGCGACCTCAGTAGCCTGCCGTCCTTCAGCGGCCGGCCCGGCCTGCATTCCACCAGGAGAATGACGATGGTTCCATCCCGAGCGCGCAGGCCCGGCCGCCGCGCGGCGCTGTTGCTGGCGGCGGTACTCGGCGCGGGTGCCGCCGGTGCCAAGGATGCGGGCGCGCCGGCCAGCCCCACGGTCGATGCCACCGATACGTACTACGGCGTGACCGTCAAGGATCCCTACCGCTGGCTGGAGGTGGCCGACGATCCCAAGGTGCATGCGTGGAGCCTTGCGCAGGACGAGCGCACGCGCAAGTACCTCGACGGCCTGGCGCAGCGCCAGCCCATCTTCGATCAATTGATGCAGCAGATCGCCGCGACCTCCAGCTCGTACTACGGGCTGCACGCCGTCGGCGACAAGGTCTTCGCCTTCTACAACCTGCCGCCCAACCAGCAGCCGATGATCGCGGTCCTGGGCAATGCGGCCGATCCGGCCCAGGCGCGGGTGGTGGTCAACCCCAACGTCCTCAACCCGAAGGGCACGACGGCGATCGACTGGTTCGTTCCGGCGCCCGACGGCGCGAGCGTGGCCGTATCGCTGTCCGACAATGGCAGCGAGGACGGCTCGGTGCACCTGTTCGACGTGGCCAGCGGCAAGGAGCTGGGCGACGTCATCCCGCGCGTCCAGTACCCCACCGGCGGCGGCAGCCTGGCCTGGCGTGCCGACGGCAAGGGCTTCTGGTACACGCGCTACCCGGGCCCGGACCGTCCTGCCGAGGAGCAGCATTTCTTCCAGCAGGTGTACTTCCATCTGGTCGGCACGGATCCGGCCCAGGACGTCTTCGTGCTGGGCAAGGACTTCCCGAAGGTCGCGGAGATCGCGCTGGACAACCGGCGCGATCCGAACCTGGTCATGGTTTCCGTGGCCAACGGCGACGGCGGCGAGTTTGCCCACTACGTGATCAGCCCCGACAACCGCGTGCAGCAGCTCACGCGCTTCGAGGACAAGATCGTCGCGGCCACCATCGGACCGGACGGCGCCGTCTACCTCGTCTCGCACCAGGATGCGCCGCGCGGCAAGCTGCTGCGCCTGCGCCTGGACGATCCGGTGCTCGCGCATGCGCGCCTGATCGTGCCCCAGTCGGACGCGGTGATCCAGCCCGGCGGCGAGTTCGGCGGCGAGCCCGTGGTCGTGACCGCCGATGCGCTGTACGTGCGTGAACTGGTCGGCGGCCCGTCGCGGGTGGCCATATTCGACCACGAGGGCAAGTCCAAGGGCGTGCTGCCGCTCCCCGACGTGGCCAGCGTGAACGAGGTCGAGGCGCTGAGCGACGGCAGCCTGCTGTACTCGGTGGCCACCTACCTGCGCCCGCCGTACTTTTCGCGCTACACCGAGGCCACCGGCAAGGCGGTCGAGACCGCCCTCGCGCAGACCAGCCCGGTGTCCTTCGACGACACCGAGGTGGTGCGCGTCACGGCCAGGTCCAAGGACGGCACCGCGGTGCCGCTCAACATCGTGCGCCGCAAGGCGGCGCGGCTCGACGGCAACAACCCGGTCCTGCTCAACGGCTACGGCGGCTACGCGGTCAGCCTCACGCCGCGCTTCCTGGGCCCGAGCACGCGCCTGTGGCTCGATGCCGGCGGCATCTTCGTGATCGCCAACCTGCGCGGGGGCGGCGAATTCGGCGAGGAATGGCACAAGGCCGGCGCGCTGACGCACAAGCAAAACGTGTTCGACGATTTCATCGCTGCCGCCGATTACCTCGTGGCCAAGCACTACACCGGGCGCGCGCACCTGGCGATCATCGGCGGCAGCAACGGCGGCCTGCTCATGGGCGCCGCCTTCACCCAGCAGCCGGCGCTGTTCCGTGCCGTCGTCTCGCAGGTCGGCATCTACGACATGCTGCGGGTCGAGCTCGATCCCAACGGCGCGTTCAACACCACCGAGTTCGGCACCGTCAAGGATCCGGCGCAGTTCCAGGCGCTGTACAAGTATTCGCCGTATCACCATGTCGTCGACGGCACGCGCTACCCGGCGATATTCATGGCCACCGGCGAGACCGACGGCCGCGTCAATCCCGCGCACTCGCGCAAGATGATCGCCCGCCTGCAGGCGGCCACGACCGGGGGCCCGGTCTACCTGAGCATCAACTCGCATGCCGGCCATGGCATCGGCAGCGCGCTGTCGATCCGCGTCAACCAGACCGCCGACGTCTATGCCTTCCTGTTCGACCAGCTGGGCATGAAGCTGCCGGTCAAGCCCTAGCGCACGATTTCGATGCCTCGTTTTCGCCTTACCCTCTCCATGGACCACGGCTTCGAAGGGCGGCAACGCTGCCGTTTGTTGATGTGCCCGTCGGGACCGAAAAGCGGGAGGATCAGCTGCAGGAAGGGGCTGCGCCCCTCCCCGCACCCCTCCCGCGGCCATGACAACTGTCGCTGTTGCGCCGGTCGTGGTCCGTGGGCCGCTTTGGCAGAAACAGGATCAATCGGGGGCCGCGCGCCGGGCGGCCAGGAAGGCGACCAGCGACGCGGTGGTCGTCATGAACGTGCCCCAGCCGATGTCGACCACGGCGATGAGGGCCGAGTAGCCGTTGAGGTCGGCCAGATCGGTGAGGTTGTGGGCTGCGAAGCAGGAGAACCCGTAGGTGGCACCTGCGGCCATCGCCAGGCGCCAGGACCGCGCGCGCAGCGCCGGCCGCAGCGCCAGCGCGGTGGCGCCCAGCGCGTAGAAGACATAGAAGAGAACCGCGACGAACACGTCGAACTGCTCGCGCATCAGCGCGCCGATGGTCGCGAAGTAGAGCCCCTTGGCGATGACCAGGTACCAGAGCGCCTCCATCGCGCTGGCGGTGATGGCCATGACGACGCAGGCCACGGCGAGTTGCGGCAGGGCCGCCCGGGCAGGCGTGGGGGTGTCCATCGCGATTCCTTCCCGGCGCGGCGCGCCGGGGTTACTGGCCGCGGCGCGGAGGCGCACGCCGGCATGCGCGGTTTGCGCATGCGCCGCAGGATAACGCAGGGGGAGCAGGGTGCGGCCGCGCGCTGTGCAAGGCTCAAGCCACCAGCGCCACCGCCTTGACCTGCGCCCAGACGGCGCTGCCGGGTTCGAGCCCCAGGTGCGCGCGCGAGCGCCGCGTGATGCGCGCCAGCAGCGGTACCCCGGCCACGTCCAGGCGCACGATCACGTTGGCCGGATGATCGGCCGCGCCGAAGGCCTCGATCGTCGCCGGAAAACGGTTCAGGATGCTCGTGTCCGCGTGCGCCTGCAGCGCCAGGCTCACGTCGCGCGCGCGGATGCGCAGGCGCACGCGCTGTCCGGGTGCGATGCCGCCCTGCGGCACCTGTATTGGTCCGCCGGCGAAATCGAGCCGGGTGAGATCGAACTGCTCGTCGTAGGCGCCGGCGACGGTGTCGACGATCACGCTGGCGTCCTCGTCGCGTGCGGTGGGCAGGTCCAGGCGCGCCAGCATCTGCCCCAGCGGGCCGCTGCCCAGCACCCGGCCGCCCTCCAGCAGCACCAGCCGGTCGGCAAGCTGCGCGATCTCGTCGATCTCGTGGCTGACATAGAGGATCGGAATGGATAGCTCGCGCGCCAGCCGGTCGAGCGAGGGCAGGATCTCGCGCTTGCCTTCCGGATCGAGCCCGGCCAGCGGTTCGTCGAGCAGCAGCAGCCGCGGGCCGGCCAGGATGGCGCGCGCGATCGCCACGCGGCGGCGCTCGCCGCCCGAAAGGCGTTCGGGCATGCGCTCGAGCAGCCCGGCGACGCCCAGCCACTGGATCGCCTGCTCCCAGCTCGTGCGCCGCTCGCCGGGCGGCGTGCGTGCCAGGCCGTAGGCGAGGTTGGCGCGCACGTCCAGGTGGGGAAAGAGCCGCGAGTCCTGGAAGACGTAGCCCAGGGCCCGCGCGTGGGCGGGCAGGAATACGCGGCGTGCATCGTCCTGCCAGAGCTGCCCGTCCACCTCGAGGGTCCCGCGCGCCGCCGGCTCCAGTCCGGCGATGCAGCGCAGCAGCGTCGTCTTGCCGCAACCGGAGCGGCCGAACACGGCGGTCACGCCGCTGCCGGGCAGCTCCAGCGGCGCGTGCAGTTCAAAGGCGCCCAGCTGCACTTCCAGTTGCGCGCGGATCATCCGCGGACACCCGGCAGCGCCGATCCACGCTGCGGATCCACGAAATGGAGCACGGTCAGCACGACGAACGAGAACACCAGCAGGCTGCCGGCGAGCCAGTGCGCCTGCGCGTATTCGAGCGCCTCGACGTGGTCGTAGATCTGCATCGACAGCACGCGCGTCTGTCCCGGTATGTTGCCCCCGATCATCAGCACCACGCCGAACTCGCCCAGCGTGTGCGCGAAGCCCAGGACGGCGGCGGCGACCAGCCCCGGCCGCGCCAGCGGAACGGCGACGCTGAAGAAGACGTCGAGCGGACCGGCGCGCAGGCAGCGCGCCGCTTCCAGCGGTCCGTCGCCGATCGCCGCAAACGCGTTGCGGATCGGCTGGATCACGAAGGGCATCGAATAGAGCACCGAGGCCAGCAAGAGTCCGGAGAAATGAAATGCCAGCAGGCCCAGGCCCAGCGCCTGGGTCAGCTGCCCTACCGGTCCGGACGGGCCCATCGCCACGAGCAGGTAGAAGCCCAGCACGGTGGGCGGCAGCACCATCGGCAACGCGACGATCGCGCCCACCGGCCCGCGCCAGCGTGAACGCCCGCGGGCCAGCCACCAGGCCAGCGGCGTGCCCAGCACCAGCAGCAGCACCGTCGCGAGGCAGGCCAGGACCAGGGTGAGCCGGATCGCGCTCCAGTCATCCGGTGAGAAGGCCATGCGTGCTGGGCGGACGGTAGTGGGTGGGCACGTACTCTACGTACTCTATTATCCGGGACGATATCATCCGCGTTCGCCAAAAGTGATCCACTTCCCGGACCTCGAGCAATACGGCAAGCCCTCGGTCGTCATGCCGTACGCGTGGGGCGTGCCGGCGCTGCTCGAGCAGCCCGCATGAACGGCGCGTCCCTGCCGGTGCCGGGCCGTTCGCTGCCGCCACGCTTCATCCGCGTGCTGCATGCACTGATGGGCTGGGTCGGTCGCGTGGAGGTCAGCGGGATCGAGCACCTGGGCGGCAGCGCCGGCATGGTCGTGGTGTGCAACCACGTCGGATGGGCCGATCCCCTCTGGGTGGGCTACGCCGCGTTTCCGCACGTGCTGCACCAGATGGCCAAGAAGGAACTGTTCGCGATCCCCGGCGTTGCCTGGTTCGTGCGCTCGGGCGGCGGCTTTCCGGTGGACCGCGGCCGGCCGACCCCGGCGACCATCAAGCACGCGATCGGCCTGGTCGAGCGCGGCGAACTGCTGCTCATCTTCCCGGCCGGAACGCGCAGTCGCGAGGACGGCGACAGCAAGCGCGGCGCCGCGACGATCGCCCTGCGCGCCGGCGTGCCCATCGTCCCGGCCCACTACGACGGCCCGGACGGCATGCGCCTGTCGCACCTGTGGCGGCGCCCGCGCATCCGCGTGCGCTTCGGAGCGCCGATCGCGACCGCGGATTTCGGCGCCAACGGCAAGGCCACCGCGCTGCGCGTGACCGCGGCGCTGGATGCGGCCATGCAGGCGGTGCGCCCCGCGGGTACCGATCGATCCCGGCCGATCACCTAGCCCGATGACCCGGGCACCCGCCGCCGAAGTGTTCGGCGCCTTCCTGCGCCTGGGTTGCACGGCCTTCGGTGGACCGCTGGCCCACTTTGCGCTCTTCCGGCGCGAGTTCGTCGAGCGCCGGCAGTGGCTGCTGCAGTCCCGCTTCGACGAGCTGCTCGCCGTGTGCCAGTTCCTCCCCGGCCCCGGCAGCAGCCAGATGGGCTTTGCCCTCGGGCTCATGCGCGCCGGCTGGGCCGGCGCGCTGGCGGCGTTCCTCGGCTTCACGCTGCCCTCGGCGGTGCTGATGACCGGGCTGGCCCTGCTGCTCCCGTCGCTGTCGGGTCCCGCCGGCAGCGTGTTCCACGGCCTCAAGCTGGTCGCGCTGTGCGTCGTGGCCTCCGGGCTGCTGGGCATGGTGCGGGCCTTGTGCCCGGACCTCACGCGCCGGCTGCTGGCCGTGGCGGCGGCGGCCATCGCGCTCGCGGCCGGATCGGCACGGGTGCAACTGCTGGTCGTGATCGTCGGCGCCGCGGCCGGCGTGCTGCTGTGCCGGGCGGTGCGGCCCCGGCTCGACACGGCGCTGCCGCTGCCGTACCGGGCGCGCAGCGGCGCGCTGCTGCTGCTCGTCCTGGTCGTGCTGCTCGTGGCGCTGCCGCTGGCCGCGCTGGCCAGCGGCCTGCCGCCGCTGCATTACGCGGCTGCCTTCTACCGCAGCGGTGCGCTCGTGTTCGGCGGCGGCCACGTCGTGCTGCCGCTGCTCGAGGACGCGGTCGTCGCGCCGGGCTGGATCGCGCAGAGCGATTTCCTGGCCGGCTACGGCGCCGCGCAAGCGGTGCCGGGACCGATGTTCACGCTCGCGGCGTTCCTCGGTGCGCGCCTGCCCGGCGCGGCCGGCGGCGTGCCCGGCGCGGTGCTCGCGCTGGCGGCGATCTTCCTGCCCGGCCTGCTCACGGTGGCCGGTGTGCTGCCGATGTGGCAGGCGCTCGCGGCGCACCGGCTCGCCGTGCGCGCGATCGCCGGCGTGGGCGCGGTCGTGGTCGGCCTGCTGGCCGCGGCGCTCTACGACCCGGTGTGGCTGGGCGCGGTGCACGCGCCCGCGGACGTCCTCATCGCCGCGGCCGGCTTTGCGCTGCTGCAGTGGCTGCGCCTGCCCGTGCTGGGCGTGGTTGCGCTGTGCGTGCTGGGCAGCCTCGCGCTGGCCTGAACCCCGCTGGGCGGCGCAGCGACGCTTCGAGCATTCAGGTGTGTTCGAGGTCGCGCCACAGCGCCTGCATCGCCGCGGCGAAGCGCTGGGCGATCGCCGCGCCGTGTTCCGCGCGGTGGTTGCGGCTGACCCAGCGCCCCGCGACCAGGACATCCCGGAACGGGCGGATCGGGCTGCTGAACATCAGCACGTCGAGCAGGTGCGAGTCCGGTACGCCCAGCAGTGCCGGCGCGTCGGTATCGATGACCAGCAGGTCGGCGCGTGCACCGGCCTGCAGTCCCCAGCGCGCGTAGCCCGCGGCCGCCGCGCCGCCGCGCTGCACCTGCGACCAGAGGCGCGCCGCCGTCGATGGCTCGTCCTGTTGCGGCGCCGCCGCCACGCAGCGCAGGCGCCGGCTCAGGCGCTGCGCGTATTCCAGCAGGCGCAGCTCCTCCATCACCGAACGCGTGACGTTGCTGTCGCTGCCCAGCGCGATCGGCACCCGCGCGTGCAACCAGGCGGGCAGGTCGACGATGCCGTCGCCCAGGTTGGCCTCGGTGGCGGGGCACAGCACCACGCCGGCGCCGGTGCGCGCGACCATGCGGATCTCGTCGACGGTGGCGTGCGTGGCGTGCACCAGGTGCCAGCGCCCGTCCAAAGCCGCATGCCGGCACAGCCATTCGATCGGACGCAGGCCGGTGGCCGCCACGCAGTCGTCGACCTCCTGGGTCTGCTCGGCGACATGGATGTGGATCGGTGCCCCGTCGCAGCCGGCCACGAGGGCCTCGAGCGCCGCGGGACTGGCCGCGCGCAGCGAATGCAGCGCCACGCCGACCTGGCGGCCGGCCGCCCCGGCCGGATCGGCGCGCAGCGCGTCGCGCAGCGCGAGCACCGCATCGGCGCCGGCGCGGAAGCGACGCTGGTCCTCGCGCAGGGCGGCCCCGCCGAAACCGCTGTGTTCGTAGAGCGCGGGCAGCAGCGTCAGGCCGATGCCCACGTCGTCGGCCGCCTGCGCGATGGCCCGCGCCATCGACAGCTCGCCGCGCGCGTAGGGCCGGCCGTCGGGCGCGTTGTGCAGGTAGTGGAACTCGCAGACCTGCGTGTAGCCGCCGCGCAGCAACTCCAGGAAGAGCTGCGCCGCGATCGCTTGCTGCTGCTCCGGGCTCACCCGCAGGGCCACCGCGTACATGCGGTCGCGCCAGGACCAGAAGTCGTCCTGGCCGATCCCGCGCCGCTCGGCCAGGCCGGCGAACGCGCGCTGGAACGCGTGGCTGTGGGCGTCGACGAGCCCCGGCAATGCCGGGCCGGCGAGCACGGTCGCGCCGGCGGCGGCGTCGACGCCGGTCTCGATCGACTCCCAGCAGCCGTCGGCGCCGGCGCGCAGCCGCACGCGCTCGGCCCAGCCCCCGGGCAGCCAGGCGCGAGGTGCCCACAGTTCGGTTCCGGTCCGCGCCGCCGCGTCGCTCTCAGGCATGTTGCGATCCCCAGTGGAGCATGGTCGCCGCGACCTCCCGCAGCACGGGGCGCAGGAACACGGCGCGGCCTTCGTCGATCCGGTAGGGCGGCTGCTCGGCCATGTAGCAGCTCCAGCACATCTCCAGTTGCACCGCGTGCACGCCGGACGCCGGCTGGCCGTAGCGGCGCGTGATGTAGCCGCCCCGGAACCGTCCATCGACGACGCTCGTGTAGCGCGCCTCGGCGGCGAGCACGCCGGCCAGCACGTCGCGCAGGCCCCCGGCGCAGCTCTGGCCGGAGGCCGTTCCCAGGTTCAGGTCCGGCAGCTTGCCCTCGAACAGCCAGGGCAGCTGCGAGCGGATGCTGTGGCCGTCGAGCAGCAGTGCGTGCCCGTGCGTGCGGTGCAGGCGCGCCAGTTCCTCCTGCAGCGCATCGTGGTAGGGCTGCCAGTAGTGCTGGCAGCGCCGCGCGATCTCGGCCGCGTCGGGCGCGCAGCCGGGCCGGTAGAGCGGATCGCCGCTGAAGAAGCGCGTCGGGCACAGCTCGGTGTTGTTGGCGCCTGCGTACAGCGGCGCGTCCTGCGGCGGACGGTTGAGGTCGATCACGTAGCGGCTCGTGTTCGCCACGAGGAGGCTCGCGCCCATGGCAGCGGCGAAGTCGTACAGTTCCTCCAGGTGCCAGTCGGTGTCCTCCAGGTCGAGCGCGCGTTCGACATAGGCGCCCTGCAGCTCCGGCGGCAGGTGCGTGCCCACGTGCGGCAGGCTGAGCAGCAGCGGCGTGCTGCCGCGGTGCAGGCGATAGGCGTCCGCGCTCATCGCTGCGGCGGCGCCGTCGACGGATCGCGCCCCGGGCTGCGCCCGGGCTGGCGTTCGACGCCGCCCTGGATGCGGCGCCGGCAGGCGTTGCGGCCCAGGAAATAGGCCAGATCGCGCGGATGCGCCGCATCCCAGACGACGAAATCGGCCTGCCGCCCCGCCGCCAGCACGCCGTGGCTGGCGCCCAGGCCCAGCGCACGCGCCGCATGGACGGTCGTACCGGCGAGCGCTTCCCACGGCGTCAGCCCGAACAGCACGCAGGACAGGTTGAGCGTGGTCAGCAGCGAGAGCACCGGCGAGGTGCCGGGGTTGTGGTCGCTGGCCACGCCCATCGGGACACCGGCAGCGCGCAGCGCCGCCACCGGGGGCCGGCGCGTTTCGTGCAGGAAATAGTAGGCCCCGGGCAGCAGCATCGCCACGGTGCCGGCGCTCGCCAGCGCGCGCACGCCATCGGCGTCCAGGTGCTCGAGGTGGTCACAGGAGAGCGCTCCGAACTGCGCGGCCAGCGCGGCTCCGTGCTGGTTGCTCAGCTGTTCGGCATGCAGCTTGACGGGCAGGCCCTGCGCTCGCGCGGCCTCGAACACCCGCCGCGTCTGCGCCGGCGAGAATCCGATGCCGTCGCAGAAGGCGTCCACCGCATCGACCAGGCCGTCGGCGTGCAGCTGCGGCAGCCAGGCGCAGACGGCCTCGATGTAGTCGTCGGCGCGACCGGCGAATTCGGGCGGCAGCGCATGCGCACCGAGGTAGGTCGTGCAGACGCGCAGGTCGCCGCGCGCGCCCAGGCGGCGCGCCACCCGCAGCATGCGTCGCTCGTGCTCCAGCGACAGGCCGTAGCCGGACTTGATCTCGATCGTCGTGACGCCCTCGGCCAGCAGGCACTCCAGGCGCTCGGTGGCCAGCGCGTGGAGCTCCTCCTCGCTGGCGGCGCGCGTCGCCGCGACGGTGGCGCGTATGCCGCCGCCGGCGCGGGCCACGTCCTCGTAGCTCGCCCCCTGCTGGCGCAGCTCGAACTCGCCCGCACGCGTGCCCCCGTATACGAGATGGGTATGGGCGTCGATCAGGCCCGGCGTCACCAGCGCGCCGGCCAGGTCGAACTGCGCCGCGGCCGCACGCTGCATCGCGGCGGGGATGCGGCTCGCCGCTCCAGCCCAGAGCAGCCGTTGGCCCTCGACCACCAGCGCGCCGTCGGCGATGGTCTGTTCCGGTGCATCGGCGGCCATCGTGGCCAGTGTCGCGTTATGCCAGATTGTCGTCATTGCCGGACGTTTGCCTCCAGGCTCGTAGTAGAGTGTGCCCGTTATGCAATTTTGGCGCCAGATGGCGGGGATGGGGATGATGGAAGGATCCAAGACCGAGGTGCGCGGCGCGCAGGCAAGCAGTGGCCCGAGCAGCGGCCGGCGCACCGTCCGCGCGCCGCGCGGTGACCAGATCACCTGCCGCAACTGGGAGATCGAGGCGGCCTACCGGATGCTCCAGAACAACCTCGACCCGGAGGTCGCCGAGAACCCCGACGCGCTGGTCGTCTATGGCGGCATCGGCAAGGCCGCGCGCAACTGGGAGTGCTTCGATGCCATCCTGCGCGCGCTGCGGGCCCTCGAACCGGACCAGACCCTGCTCGTGCAGTCGGGCAAGCCGGTGGGCGTGTTCCGCACCCACGAGGATGCACCGCGCGTGCTCATCGCCAACTCCAACCTGGTGCCGCACTGGGCCACGTGGGAGCATTTCCATGAGCTCGACCGCAAGGGTCTCATGATGTACGGCCAGATGACCGCCGGTTCGTGGATCTACATCGGCAGCCAGGGCATCGTCCAGGGCACCTACGAGACCTTCGTCGAGGCCGGCCGGCGCCACTATGGCGGCGACCTGGGCGGGCGCTGGATACTCACCGCCGGCCTGGGTGGCATGGGCGGCGCGCAGCCGCTGGCGGCCAGCTGCGCGGGGGCCAGTGCGCTGGTCATCGAATGCCAGCAGAGCCGCATCGATTTTCGCCTCGCCACCCGCTATGTCGACGAACAGGCGGCCGACCTGGACGACGCGCTGCGGCGCATGGCGCTCTACGCGCGCGAGCGGCGCGCGGTCTCGGTCGCCCTGCTGGGCAACGCCGCCGAACTGCTGCCCGAGCTCGTGCGCCGCGCGCGGGCCGGCGGCATCCGCCCCGACATGGTGACCGACCAGACCTCGGCCCACGACCTCGTCAACGGCTACCTGCCGGTCGGCTGGAGCGTGGCGCGCTGGCGCGCCGCGCAGGCCGATCCGCAACAGCACGCACAGCTGGCGCAGGAGGCGGCGCAGGGCTGCGTGGCGCACGTGCGGGCCATGCTCGATTTCCAGGCCATGGGCGTGCCGACTTTCGACTACGGCAACAACATCCGCCAGGTGGCCCTCGACCACGGGGTCGCCGACGCCTTCGCCTTCCCCGGTTTCGTCCCGGCCTACGTGCGGCCGCTGTTTTGCCGCGGCAAAGGGCCGTTCCGCTGGGTCGCGCTGTCCGGTGACCCGGAAGACATCCGCGCCACCGACCGCAAGATGAAGGAGCTGTTCGCCGGCGACGCGCACCTGCATCGCTGGCTCGACATGGCCGCCGAGCGCATCGCGTTCCAGGGCCTGCCGGCGCGCATCTGCTGGATCGGCCTGGGCGAGCGCCACCGCGCCGGACTGGCGTTCAACGAGATGGTGCGCAGCGGCGAACTCAAGGCGCCGATCGTCATCGGCCGCGACCACCTCGACTCCGGTTCCGTCGCCTCGCCCAACCGCGAGACCGAGGCCATGCTCGACGGCTCCGACGCGGTCTCCGACTGGCCGCTGCTCAACGCGCTGCTCAACACCGCGGGCGGCGCGACCTGGGTCTCGCTCCATCACGGCGGCGGCGTCGGCATGGGCTATTCGCAGCACTCGGGGGTGGTCATCGTGTGCGACGGCACCGACGCGGCGGCGCGGCGCATCGAGCGGGTGCTGTGGAACGACCCGGCTACCGGCGTGATGCGCCACGCCGATGCCGGCTATGACCTGGCGATCGAATCGGCACGCGAGAACGGCCTGGACCTGCCGATGGTCGCCGATCGATGACGCCGGCGTCGCAGCCGACGCTCACGATCGCCCCCGGCGAACTGACGCTCGAGCAGCTGCAGGCGATCCACGCCGGCGGCCTGGCGCTGCACCTGGCGCATGCGGCGCGCGCCCCGATCCGCGCCAGCGCGGCGCTCGTGCAGCGCGTGGCCGTGGGTGCCGCGCCGGTGTACGGCATCAACACCGGGTTCGGCAAGCTCGCCGACAAGCGCATCGACGACGCCGCACTCGGCGACCTTCAGCTCAACCTCATCCGCTCGCACAGCGCGGGCGTGGGCGAGCCCCTGGCCGCGCCGGTCGTGCGGCTCATGCTGGGGATCAAGGCCGCGAGCCTGGCGCGCGGCCACTCGGGCGTGCGCGAGGAGGTCATCGACGCGCTGCTGGCCGCGTACAACGCCGGCGCCCTCCCGTACGTGCCGGCCCAGGGATCGGTCGGGGCCTCGGGCGACCTGGCGCCGCTGGCGCACATGACGCTGGCGCTGATCGGCGAGGGCCAGTTCCTGGTCGAGGGCGCGCGCGTCGATGCGCGCGAGGCCGCCGGGCGCTGGGGCCTGGCCCCGCTGCGCCTGCTGGCCAAGGAGGGCCTGGCGCTGATCAACGGCACGCAGACCTCCACGGCGCTGGCGCTGCACGCGCTGTTCTCGTTCCAGCCCGTGCTCGAGTCGGCCCTGGTGATCGGCGCGCTGACGGTGGACGCGGCGCGCGGCAGCGACGGCCCGTTCGATCCGCGCATCCACGCGCTGCGCGGCCAGCCGGGCCAGGTCGACGTGGCGCAGTGCTACCGCCAGCTGCTGCAGGGCAGTGCGATCCGCCAGTCGCACCTCACCGGCGACGATCGCGTCCAGGACCCCTACTGCCTGCGTTGCCAGCCCCAGGTCGTCGGCGCCTGCCTGGACCAGTTGCGCCACGCCGCCCTGGTGCTGCTGCGCGAATCCAATGCCGTGACGGACAACCCGCTGGTCTTCGCGGCCGACGGCGATCTCGTCTCGGGCGGCAATTTCCATGCCGAACCGGTGGCGCTGGCGGCCGACGCGATGGCGGTGGCCATCGCCGAAGTCGGCGCCATCGCCGAGCGGCGCATCGCCATGCTGATCGACGCCAGCGTGTCGCGCCTGCCGCCGTTCCTGAGCGCCGAACCCGGGCTCAACAGCGGTTTCATGATCGCCCACGTGACGGCGGCCTCGCTCGCGAGCGAGAACAAGTCGCTCGCGCATCCGGCCAGCGTCGACAGCCTGCCCACGTCCGCCAACCAGGAGGACCATGTGTCCATGGCCACCTTCGCGGCGCGCCGCCTGCAGCGCCTGATCGACAACACCGCGCATATCCTGGGCATCGAGCTGCTGGCCTCCGCGCAGGCGCTCGAGTTCCTGCGGCCGCTGCGCAGTTCGGCGCCGCTGGAGGCCGCGCACGCGCTGCTGCGCCAGGGCTGCGCGCCGATGCCGCGCGACCGCACGATCGCGCCCGATATCGAGCACGCGACGGCGCTGGTGCGCTCCGGGGAGATCGCCGGCGTGCTGCGCACGATTCCGGACCTGCCGGCCCTGTGGACGCCCGCCTGAGCGGCGGTGCGCGGGCTGTCATGCTCGCGCTGTCATACTCTGGCTGTCGAACGCTCCAACGGACCCGGATCCGGCGCGCAGCCACCCCCCCCTTGAACTTCCGGGTTTTCACCGCATCTAAGCCTTGGAACGTGGCGGCGGGTGCCGGCCCGCTTGCTCGGCTTGCAAGCGGACCGGTGCGCGGCGCCACGGGTGGGCCGGTGCCTCCGGTTTTCCAACCATCATGCCTTTACCGAGGAATATTCAGCCATGACTGCTTACAGGAAAATGCTCGCAGGTCTACTGGTCGCCGTTGCCGCGGGCAGCGTGTCCGGGGTGGCGCTCGCGGCCGATCCCACCTTGGACGAGGTCTACCAGGCGGTCCACCAGAACCGCCTCAACGATGCGCAGGCGATGATGACGCAGGTGTTGCGCGACCATCCCAACAGCGCCAAGGCGCATTACTACGAGGCCGAGGTGCTCGCCCGGATGAGCCGCACCGAGGATGCGCGTGCCGAACTGGCGCGCGCCGAGCAGATCGCGCCGGGACTGCCCTTTGCCAAGCCCGAGGCGGTACGTGACCTCGAGGTCCTGATCGACGGGCGCGCGACGCACCGTTCGGCCTCCGGCGAGGCGCCGCTCGTGGCGCCGGCGGCACCCGGCGGCATCTCCTGGGGCCTGATCGGCATCGTCGTCGCCGGCGTGGCACTCGTGATGTTCCTGCTGGCGCGTTCGCGCCGGCCCGCGGTCATCGGCATGCCCGGCGGCGGCTCCGCCATCGGCCCTGCCGGTACGCCGTACGGCGGCAGCCCGTACCCCTACGGCCCTGCGCCGGTGGGCGGCGCGCCGGGCATCGGTTCGAGCATCGTCGGCGGCCTGGCAACCGGTGCCGCGGTCGGTGCCGGCATGGTGGCCGGCGAGGTGCTGGCGCGCGACCTCTTCGGTGGACACGAGCGCGATCGCAACTTCGCGGATACGCCGCCGGCCGACGATGGCCGCGTCGCCTATGACGACGGTGGCCGCGATTTCGGCGTGAGCGGCACCGATTCGTGGGACAGCGGCGGCTCGGGCGGCGGCGATGTCGCCAGCGACGGTGGCGGCGACTGGAGCTAGGCCTTAGAAGCCGCCGGCGCCCCGGCCAGGGGCGCCGGCGGCAAAGTAGGCTCCTGCGCATGACGAAGGCCGTGCGCGGCGAGCCAGTCTTGTAGCCGCGCGCACTGCGCGGCGTCCAGGCGCAGGCCGAACTTGGTCCGGCGCCACAGCACGTCCTCCAGGCTCAGCGCCCATTCGCTGCGCACCAGGTACTCCACCTCGCGCTCGTAGAGTCCGGCACCGAAGTGCATACCCAGGTCTTCGGCAGCGCGGGCCGTGCCGACGATCGATGCGGCGATGCTGCCGTGGCGGTCGAACAGGCCGCGCGCGTGCGCCTGGGGCAGGAAGCTCGCACGGGCGAGGAAGCGGTCCAGGGCCACCGCGACATCGGCGTGCCCGAGCTCGCCTCCGGGCAGCGGCACGCCGGCGGTCCAGCGCGGGCCCTGCGCGGGAAAATGGGGCCGCAGCAGGTCGAGCGCATGTTCGGCCAGGCGCCGGTAGGTGGTGATCTTGCCGCCCAGCACGGTCAGCACCGGCGCGTGGGCCGCCGCGGTGGCCAGGTCGAGCACGTAATCGCGCGTCACGGCTGATGGATCGGCCTTGGCGTCGTCGACGAGGCAACGCACGCCGGAGAAGCTGTACACCGCGTCGGCCGGGCTCAGCTCGCAGCGCAACTGGCGGTTGACGGCCGCGCACAGGTACTGCGCCTCGGCCTCGCTGATCTGCACCGATTCGGGGGCGGCCGCGTACGGTATGTCCGTGGTGCCGATCATGGCGAAGTCTTCCTCGTAGGGGGTGACGAAGATCACGCGCCCATCGTCGTTCTGCAGCAGGAAGCCGTGATCGCCCCGCCAGAACCTGGGCACGACGAGGTGGCTGCCCTTGACCAGGCGGGCGCGGCGCCGGCGCGCGACACCGCCGATGCGCGTGGCCACGTCCTCCACCCAGGGCCCGGCGGCATTGACGATGGCGCGCACCAGCAGCGTGCCGGACGCGCCCGTCCGCATGTCGCGCAGTTGCACGCGCCAGGCCTGCGCTGCGCCGGTCGCGGCGACGAACTGCGTGTGCAGCTGCACCCGGGCGCCCAGCGCCGCGGCACCGACCGCGTTGAGCGCGACCAGGCGGGCGTCGTCGGTGCGGCAGTCGGTGTACACGAAGGCGCGGCGCAGGTGCGCGCGTACCGCGGCACCTTCGGGCGAGCGGGCCAGCGCCACGGCGCGCGAAGCGGGCAGTTGCCGGCGCCGGGCCAGGTGGTCGTAGAGGAACAGACCCACGCGCAGCATCCAGGCCGGACGCATGCCCGGTACGTGCGGCAGCACGAACGACAGCGGACGCACCAGGTGCGGCGCCGCGGCGAGCAGGATCTCGCGTTCCTGCAGCGCTTCGCGCACGAGGCGCCACTCACCGTACTCCAGGTAGCGCAGGCCGCCGTGAATCAGCCGGCTGCTGCGTGACGAGGTGCCCTGGGCGAGGTCGCCCTGTTCGCAGAGCACGACACGCAAGCCGCGCCCGGCAGCGTCGCGGGCGATGCCGGCGCCGTTGATGCCGCCGCCGATCACCAGCAGGTCGGCGTCGAGCGGCTCGGTGCGCGCCTCGGGCGCGTGGTCCGGGGAATACGGCAAAGTCATCGCTGCGTCATCGTGCTGCGCTCCTGCGTGCGCCGGCATGCTGCCGCCTGGACGGGCGCCGTCCGGACCGCGCCGGCAGCGATTTTACGTCGACGCGGGTGCCTGGCCCCGTAAGCGGTCATTCCTGGGCTAAAATGCGCACCGTTCCCGATATGGTGCCTTGCAAGGGCGCCGGCCAGGGAACGCACACAGGCTGCCCGGTCCATCCGAACGAAAAGACACGCCGGGCGCATATCGCGGGGGTATAGCTCAGTTGGTAGAGCAGCGGACTCTTAATCCGTAGGTCGTAGGTTCGACTCCTACTGCCCCTACCAGGACTCGTAGGTTTGTTCCGGCAGGCGCGGCGTGGCCAGCCTCCGAATGCGGCATGCGCGGGAGGTTTTCTTGCGTGTTCTTCGCAGTTTGTACGTACAGGTCCTGATCGCCATCGCGATCGGCGTGCTGCTCGGGCACTATTACCCCGACCTGGCCGTCGCGCTCAAGCCGCTGGGCGACGCATTCGTCAAGCTCATCAAGATGATCATCGGCCCGGTGATCTTCTGCACGGTGGTGCTGGGCATCGCCGGCATGGAGAACCTCAAGTCGGTCGGGCGCACCGGCGGCCTGGCCATTTTGTACTTCGAGGTCCTGAGCACGGTGGCCCTGGTCATCGGCCTCGTGGTGGTCAACGTGCTGCATCCGGGCGCAGGCATGAACGTCGACCCCAAGACGCTCGAATTCGCGGCGCCCGGGAAGATCCAGACCGTCGTGCAGTTCCTGCTCGACATCATTCCCGACACGATCGTGGGCGCGTTCGCGCACGTCGATATCCTCCCGGTGCTGTTCATCGCGCTGCTCACCGGCTTTGCCCTGCAGCAGGCGGGCGAGCGCGGACGTGCGGTGTACGTGCTGGTCGAGCAGGCCAGCCAGGTGCTCTTCCTGATCGTGCGCTTCATCATGTCCTTTGCACCGCTGGGCGCGCTGGGTGCGATGGCCTTCACGATCGGCAAGTACGGCATCGGCGCGCTGGCTCAGATGGGTTTCCTGATGGCCTGCTTCTACGGCACCTGCCTGCTGTTCATCTTCGGCGTGCTGGGGATCGTCGCGCGCCTGCACGGCTTCAGCATCCTGCGCTTCGTGCGCTACATCGGCGAGGAACTGCTCATCGTGCTGGGCACCTCGTCCTCCGAGGCGGCGCTGCCCCGGCTGATGGCCAAGCTCGAGTCGCTGGGCGCGCACAAGTCCGTGGTCGGGCTGGTGGTGCCGGCCGGCTACTCGTTCAACCTCGACGGCACGTCCATCTACCTGACGATGGCCACGCTATTCATCGCCCAGGCCACCAATACGCCGATGGACCTGCGCGAGCAGCTCACCGTGCTGGCGGTCCTGCTGCTCACCTCCAAGGGCGCGGCCGGTGTCACCGGCAGCGGATTCATCGTGCTGGCGGCCACCTTGTCGGCCGTGGGCACGGTGCCGGTGGCGGGCGTGGCGCTGATCCTGGGGATCGACCGGTTCATGTCCGAGGCACGGGCGCTGACCAACCTGGTCGGCAACGGCGTTGCGACCCTGGTGGTGGCGCGCTGGTGCAACGCGCTGGACGCCGGGAAACTCCGCCGCCAGCTGGCGGCCGGCCCCGAGCACGCGACGGTCGAACACTGAGGCTGCCGCGCGCGCGCCGCGGCGGGCTCAGCGGCGGGTGGAGACCTGCCCCAGCTTGTTGCGGAACAGCTGCTTGGCGTTGAGCGCCGCGGCGATCGCCTGGTAGGCGGCGCTCTTGAAGCGCGCCTTGTCCGAGGACGGCAGTCCCTTGTCGTATCCCTTGGCCGTGGCGAGGCTGCGAACCAGGTCCGCCTGGGTCATCGGCTGGGTGAGGATCTTCTTGGCCAGCTTGATCATCTCGCCACGTTCGAACCATTTGCGCCGCGCGCCGCCTTTCTTGGCCGCGGTGCCGGAGCGGCTCGCACGCGCCGCATCGCCCACGAGGGTGATCGCCGCGTCCGAATTCTGATCCATGGCCAGCTGGATGATCTGGGCATTGATGCCGCCCAGGTCCTTGAGCAGTTCCTCGCGGCGCTGGAGCAATGTGAGGATGTGATGGGACGTCATGATGTTCTTCCTGGTGAATCAAATCTGGGACGATACCAAAAATGTAACAAACGCGCTCCCTTGCGTTAGTAAGTGCTGCTTACTCACATTGGGCAATTCGGCGCGCTGATCGTTCCCGCGTGCATTACTTTCCGGGACGTCGCATTTCTCACCGGGCGGCATGGCTTGCCTGAGTGCATCCCGGCGGCGGAGGCGGCGCGCCGTTCGCAGGCCGCGCGCCGTTGCATGCCCCGCTGCATTCCCACCGCTGCATACCCACGGTTGCATTCCCATGGCGCCGGTGGGTAGATGACTTGCGCACTAGCGAGAGATGCCATTCTCATAAATATGCGCAAAGGCACCACGACCGCGCACGCTGGTAGCCAAGGTTCCGGGGTCCCGGATCAGTATCGCTGCGGTGCGTCCGTTACGGTGGCCACGCCTGCATCGCGAGGTTCACCGCGGCGGACAGCTCGCGCCGGCTGGCGCCGCTGGCCGCCTGCACGGCCAAGCCTTGCTGGAACGTGACGAAATACTTGGCCAGCGCGCGCGCGTCGGCGTGGCCCGGCAACTCGCCCTCGGTGATCGCGCGCTCGAAGCGCTGCTTGAGCACCGCTTCGAGCGCGTTGCGGCGCAGGGCGAGGTCCTTGCGTACCGGGTCGGAGGCCGCGCTACAGGCCAGCGCGCCGTTGACCAGCAGGCATCCCTTGAGGCCGGCCCGCCCCGGCCCGCCGGCGGCTGCCCGCATCAGCCGTTCGATGCCCTCGCGGGCGGTGGGCAGATTCATCGCGGCGCGCAACGGGCCGTCGCTCTGTTCGACGTAGCGCTGCACGGCCCTTTGGAACAAGGCCTCCTTGTTGCCGAACGCCGCATAGAGGCTGGGCCGGTTGATGCCCATGGCACGCGTGAGATCGGGCAGGGAGCTGCCCTCGTAGCCGCGCGCCGCGAATACCTGGATGGCGCGGTCCAGTGCGGCGCCGGTGTCGAATTCCCTTGGGCGCCCGCGGGGTTTGGCGAGCTTCTTTTTTTCCATACTGATCAGTACAGTATAATTTTGCTTGACGCCGATGATGGCGCCCATTATATTTGTACTGACGGGTACAGAATATGGTGTCCGGGCTGCACATTTGGCGCAGCGCTTGGCGCCGCCGCGCGCGGCACGCGGCGTGGCAGCGGCGCCGGCGCGGCACGGAGTGGTCTCGCGTCGACGCGGGTGGCGCGCAATGTCGCGAGGTGAATTGCTCGCATTTCGTGTTAGCGTTCCGGCCTCGATAGGATCACGCGGTGCAGCAAAGGGCCGCGGATGCCGCGAACGGAATTGTCCGCCATTGCCGCGGGCAGCAGGCGGGTCGGGTAGGAGAGGAATAGTGGTCAAGGCGGCATCCAACGCGCGGCGGAGCGCGTGCGCGATCTTGTGCGCAGTTTCTGTCATGTGCCTCGGCGCTTGCGCCGTCGGGCCGGACTATCAGCGCCCGGCCACGGCCGATGCGCCCACCTACGTCGAGGCTGGGGCCCCGACCACCATAGCCGCGCCGACCTCGGAGCCGGGCGGCGAGGCGCAGACGCTGCACACGGGCGCCGACCTCGCGCACGACTGGTGGAGCCTGTTCCACTCCGAACCGCTCAACCGCTTCATCGAAGCGGCGCTGCGCGACAACCCGAGCCTGGCGCAGGCCTCCGCATCGCTGCGCCAGGCCCAGGAGACGCTGGCGGCCAATCGCGGCAGCCTGCTGCTGCCCGCGGTCAACGGTCAGGTGGGCGGCGAGCGCGAACGCGCCAGCGGCGCCAGCTTCGGCGAGGGCAATATCCCGCCCCAGTCGTTCAACGTGCTCAACGCGGGCGTCAGCGTGTCCTATACCTTCGACCTCTTCGGTTCGGTCCGGCGCCAGCTCGAGGCGCTGCAGGCGCAGGTCGACTACGAGCAGAACCAGTTCCGCGCTGCCCAGCTCACGCTCACGGGCAACATCGTCGCCGCCGTGATCCGCGAAGCCGAGTACCGCGATGAGATCGAGGCGCTGCGCGGCGTCGAGAAACTGCAGCGCGCGGGCCTGCAGATCGTCGAGCGGCGCTTCCAGCTGGGCGCCGTGACGCGTACCGACGTCTTGTCTCAGCGCACGGCGCTGGCCCAGACGATCGCCCTGATTTCACCGCTGGAGCTGCAGCGCGCGCAGAACCGTCACCTGCTGGCCGTCTATGCGGGCAAGGCACCCTCGGAGCTCGACCTGGCCGCCGTCGACATCGGCCACCTGGAGCTGCCCACCGACATCCCCGTGAGCCTGCCCAGCCAGCTGGCGCGCCAGCGCCCCGATATCCTCTCGGCCGAGGCGCTGCTGCACGAGGCCAGCGCCCAGGTGGGCGTGGCCACGGCCAACCTGTATCCGCAGATCACGCTGGGCGGCAACCTCGGCTACGAGTCGCTTTCGGCCAGCCAGCTGTTCAAGCCCGATTCGCTCATCTGGGGCCTGACGGCCAATATCGCCCAGCCCATCTTCCGCGGCGGCGCGCTGCAGGCGCAGCGGCGCGCGGCCATCGCCGCCTACGACGGTGCGGCCGCGGCCTATCGGCTCACGGTGCTCAATGCGTTTGCCAATGTCGCCGATTCGCTGCGCGCGCTCGAGTTCGACGCGCAGACCCTGGCCGCGCAGGCCGACGCCTACGAGCAGGCGCATGCCACGGCCGAACTGGCGCAAAAGCAGTTCGATGTCGGCGCGGTCAGCTCGCTCAGCCTGCTCAGTGCCCAGCAGCAATACAGCCAGGCCGCCGTGGCGGTGGCCCAGGCGCGCGCCAACCGCTTCATCGACACGGCGACGCTGTTCCAGGCGCTGGGCGGCGGCTGGTGGAACGAGGCAGCGGCGGCGCCCAAGCCCGTGGCCAGCGCGCAATGATGGGCCGCTGCACCGGCGCGCCTGCCGATTTCATCCACGTCCTGCATGGCCGCGCCTCCGGGTGCGGCTTCCAATGAACCACGGATCGACCCAGAGATAGACGCAATGGCAAATTCCACCTTCAACGACCCGTCCGCACCCGCCCGCCCGTCGCTGGCCAAGAGGCTGATCCTCACGATCCTCGGCGTGGTGCTGCTCATCGCCGCCATCGTCGGCGTGAAGATCATGCTGGTGCAGAAGATGATCGCCTCGTTCAAGCCGCCACCGCCGGCCACGGTCTCCACGGCCAAGGTGACGGCCCAGGACTGGGTCGACCGCATCGATACCGTCGGCAGCGTGCGCGCCTGGCGTGGCACCGACCTCAGCGCCGAGGTCGCCGGCATCGTGCGCTCGGTGAAGTTCCATTCGGGCCAGAACGTGGGCGCGGGCGCGGTGCTGTTCGAGCTCAACGCCGATCCCGAGCGCGCGCAGCTGCAGTCGCTCCAGGCGGCCGCGGACCTGGCGCAGGTCGTGCTCAAGCGCGATCGGGAGCAATTGGCCGCCAGCGCGGTCGCCCAGGCGACCATCGACTCGGATGAATCGGACCTGCGCAACAAGCTCGCCCAGGTCGAGCAGCAGAAGGCGGTCATCGAGAAGAAGCTGATCCGCGCGCCGTTCGCCGGACGCACCGGCATCACCACCGTCAACCCGGGCCAGTACGTCAACCCGGGCGACAAGGTCGTCACCCTGCAGTCGATCGACACGCTGTATATCGACTTCAACGTGCCGCAGCGCGAACTGAGCCTCGTGAAGATCGGCGCCGACGTCGATGTCCGCTTCGACGCCTTTCCGCAGCGCCCGTTCACGGCCAAGCTCACCTCGTTCTCGCCCCTGATCGATACCGCCACGCGCAACGTCTCGGTCGAGGCGACGATGAAGAATGTCCAGCACGAGGTGCTGCCGGGCATGTTCGCGCGCGTCGGCCTGCAGGTGGGGACCCAGGAGCACTTCGTCACGGCACCGCAGGCGGCGGTCACCTACAACCCCTATGGCGCGACCGTCTTCGTCGTCGACGAAGCCAAGGACGCCAGCGGTGCCGCCGGTTTCAAGGCCCGGCAGGTCTTCGTGACCACCGGACGCACGCGCGGCGACCAGGTGGCGATCCTCAAGGGCCTCAAGGAGGGCGACGTCATCGTCACCAGCGGTGCGATCAAGCTCAAGAACGGCTCGCCGCTGACCATCGACAACAAAGTCCAGCCGGCCGACGATGCGCACCCGACTCCCCAGGAACACTGACCGTCCGGTGTCCCGAACCACCCTTATGGCATTGGTACCCGCGTCATGAAAATCACGGATCTGTTCATCCGCCGCCCGGTGCTGGCGGCCGTCGTCAGCTTGCTGATACTCGTGCTGGGCCTGCGCGCCCTGGCGAGCCTGCCCGTCAACCAGTATCCCAAGACGCAGAACGCGGTGGTGACGATCAGCACCGCGTACTACGGCGCGGATGCCGAGACGGTGGCCGGGTTCATCACCCAGCCGCTCGAGGCGGCGATCGCCCAGGCCCAGGGTATCGACTACCTGGCGTCCAACAGCCTCAACGGCCAGTCGACCATCACCGCGACGCTGCGCCTGAACTACGACGCCAACCGCGCGCTGACCGAGATCAACACCCAGGTGCAGTCGGTCAAGAACCAGCTGCCGCCGGCGGCCCAGCAACCCGTGCTCACCGTGCAGGTCGGCCAGACCACGGACGCCATGTACATGGGCTTCTACAGCGACGTGCTGCCCACCAACAGCGTCACCGACTACCTGCTGCGGGTGGTCAAGCCCAAGCTCGATTCGATCGAGGGCATCCAGACGGCCGAGATCCTCGGCGGCCGCCAGTTCGCGCTGCGCGCATGGCTCGACGCAGACCGGCTCGCGGCGCACGGCCTCACCGCCAACGACGTGGTCACGGCGCTGGGCGCGAACAACTACCTGGCCGCGGTGGGCTCGACCAAGGGCCAGGCGGTGACGATCGACCTGCGCGCCGGCACCGACCTGCACAGCGTCGAGGAGTTCAAGCAACTGGTGGTCAAGCAGTCCGGCAGCGCGCTGGTCCACCTGGAGGATGTCGCGACCGTGGAGCTCGGGGCCGAGACCTACGACCTGAGCGTGGCCTTCAGCGGTCACAACTCGGTGTTCATCGGCATCAAGGTGGCGCCCGAGGCCAACTTCCTGGACGTGGCGCAGCGGGTGCGCGCGGTGTTCCCGTCCATCCAGACGCAGTTTCCCACCGGCATGACCGGCAAGATCGTCTACGACGCCACCGACTTCGTCAATACCTCGATCGCCGAGGTCGAGAAGACGCTGATCGAGTCGCTGCTGATCGTCACGGTCGTGATCTTCCTCTTCCTGGGCAATTTCCGCGCCGTGGTAGTGCCGGTGATCGCCATGCCGCTGTCGCTGGTCGGCACCTTCTTCATCATGCTGATCCTGGGCTATTCGATCAACCTGCTGACCCTGCTCGCGCTCGTGCTGGCCATCGGCCTGGTGGTCGATGACGCGATCATCGTGGTGGAGAACGTCTTTCGCCACATCACCGAGGAGAAGCAGAGCCCGATGGACGCGGCGATCCTGGCTGCGCGCGAGCTCGGCGGCCCGATCCTGGCCATGACCGTGGTGCTGGTCGCCGTCTACGTCCCCATCGGGTTCCAGGGCGGCCTGACCGGCGCCTTGTTCACCGAGTTCGCCTTTTCGCTGGCCGGCGCCGTGACGGTGTCGGGCATCATCGCGCTGACGCTCTCGCCGATGATGTGCTCGCGCCTGTTCAAGCCCGGCGGCGGCGAATCGCGCTTCGCGCTCTACCTGGACCACCAGTTCACGCGCCTGAACAACGGCTACCAGCGCCTGCTCACCAGCATCCTGCAGACCTGGATCGTGGTGCTGGTGATGGGGATCTTCATCCTCGTCGCCGCGGTGCTGCTGTTCAAGACCGCCAAGAGCGAGCTGGCGCCCTCCGAGGACCAGGGCATCGTGCTCTACCAGGTGATCGGGCCGCCCGATGCCACGGCGGCACAGATGCAGACCTACGCCACGCAGCTGTTCCAGGCTGCGAGCGAGCAGCCCGAATACCAGCAGATGTTCCAGATCACCGGCACGCCCACGATCAACCAGGGCATCGGCGGCTTGCTGCTCAAGACCTGGGACCAGCGCACCCGCAGCGCCACCGAGATCCAGCAGGCGATGCAGCAGAAATGGAACAGCGTGGCCGGTGCGCGCGTGGCGGCCTTCCAGTTCCCGGCGCTGCCCGGCTCGCAGGGCTTCCCGGTCCAGTTCGTCATCACCACGACCGAGCCGTTCGAGAACCTCAACGAGGTGGCCCAGGCCGTGCTCGACAAGGCCCGGGCCAGCGGCAAGTTCTTCTTCCTGGACGCCGACCTCAAGCTCGACAAACCGCAGACCACGGTCGTGGTCGACCGTGACCTGATCGCCGCGCTCGGTCTGACGCAAAGCGATATCGGAGCGGCGCTGGGCGGCGCGCTGGGCGGCAACTACGTCAACTACTTCTCGATCTCCGGCCGCTCGTACAAGGTAATCCCGCAGGTGCTGCAGGTGGACCGGCTCAATCCCTCCCAGGTGCTCGATTACCAGATCCGCACGCCGGGCGGCGTGACCATCCCGGTGTCGACCGTCGCGCACCTGGAAACCAAGACGGTGCCCGAGACGATCACCCACTTCCAGCAGCTCAACTCGGTGACCATCGGCGGCGTCAATGCCGCCCCCGCGGGCGTGTCGCAGGGCGATGCGCTGCAGTACCTGCGCGATACGCTGGCCGAGGTCGGCTCCCCGCTCTACACCGCCGACTACTCCGGCGAGTCGCGCCAGTTCATGAAGGAGTCGGGCGGTTTCGCGATCACGCTGGCGTTCTCGATCGTCATCGTGTTCCTCGCCCTGGCTGCGCAGTTCGAGAGCTTCCGCGACCCCGTTGTCATCCTCGTATCGGTTCCGCTGGCCCTGTTCGGGGCGCTGATCTACATCAACCTGTTCTCCTCGCTCAACATCTACTCGCAGGTGGGCCTCGTGACGCTGATGGGGCTCATCAGCAAGCACGGCATCCTGATCGTGCAGTTCGCCAACGAATTGCAGCGCGCCGGGCGCACCAAGCGCGTGGCCATCGTCGAGGCCGCCGGCGTGCGCCTGCGCCCCATCCTGATGACCACCGCCGCCATGGTGCTGGGCGTCTTCCCGCTGGCGATCGCCTCGGGCGCCGGCGCTGCGGGCCGCCAGGCGATGGGCTGGGTAGTGGCCAGCGGCCTGTCGGTCGGGACCCTGTTCACGCTGTTCGTGGTGCCGGCCATGTACGTGTTCCTCGCGGCCGACCACGAGCACGAGTTCCGCGGCCAGGGTGGCCCGGCGCCTATGCCCACGCCCACCCAGGCGTAGCGCGTCGCGCGCGCCGCCGGGTGGGCCCGATCGGCCGCCCGGCCGCCGCCACGAGTGGTCTCGAGGCCGGGCTCCGCCCGGCCTTTGTTTTGCGGGCAGGCGCCAGTACGCCGGGGAAACCCGGCCCAAGGGCGCTATGATGTACGGTTACTCGCGTCGCGAGCCCGCTTGCGCGCCGCGCGCGATACCCATGAGTCCCACGGTGGATAAGACCCCTGCTTGCGAATCCCGAACGGCCCCGGAGCCCTTGCGCCCGCAGGTGCGCTCGCGCGCGCCCGCAGCAGGCAAGGGCGCCGACGGCGCTTACGGTCCGAATCGCGCACTCACCGCGTATCGGCCGTTCTGGGCCAAGCGCTTCGGGCCTGCGCCGTTCCTGCCGATGAGCCGCGCCGAGATGGACGCGCTCGGCTGGGACAGCTGCGATGTCATCGTCGTCACCGGCGATGCCTATGTCGACCATCCGAGCTTCGGCATGGCGCTGATCGGCCGCGCGCTGGAGGCGCAGGGCTTTCGCGTGGGCATCATCGCCCAGCCGGACTGGCAGAGCGCCGAACCGTTCCGCGCGCTGGGCCGGCCGAACCTGTTCTTCGGCATCACCGCCGGCAACATGGATTCGATGATCAACCGCTACACGGCCGATCGCAAGATCCGCAGCGACGACGCCTATACGCCCGGCGGCCAGGGTGGCAGGCGGCCCGACCGCTGCTCGCTGGTGTACGCGCAGCGCTGCCGCGAAGCCTATGCCGACGTGCCGCTGATCATGGGCGGCATCGAGGCCTCGCTGCGCCGCATCGCCCACTACGACTACTGGCAGGACAAGGTGCGCCGTTCGATCCTGGTCGACGCCAAGTGCGACCTGCTGCTGTACGGCAATGCCGAGCGCGCGATCGTGGAGATCGCGCACCGGCTGGCGGCGCGCGAGCCGATCCAGTCGATCGACGACGTGCGCGGCACGGCCTTCGTGCGCCGCCAGTCCGATCCGGGCTGGTACGAGATCGATTCCACCTCGGTCGATGAGCTCGACGCCGCGGCCGGCGTGAATCCCTACCAGAACCCGTACCTGACGACGTCCGAGCGCGCCGGGCAGAACGCCTCGCGTTGCGAGCGCGAGGACGGACCACCGGCGCCTGCCGCGCCGGCGCCGGGCGCCGACGGCGCGGACCCGGCTGCGCCGCCGGCACCGCAGGCGGCGTGGCAGCCCGTCGCCGCGCCCGCCTCGCTGCGCGCCGGCCGGCGCCCGCCGCCGCGCGACCGCACGGTGATCCGCCTGCCTTCGTACGAGCAGGTGCGCGCCGACCCGGTGCTGTATGCGCACGCCAGCCGCGTCCTGCACCTGGAGACCAACCCGGGCAATGCGCGCGCGCTGGTGCAGGCCCACGGCGACGGCCACACCGCCCGCGACGTGTGGATCAACCCGCCGCCGATACCGCTCACCACCGCGGAGATGGATGCGGTCTTCGACCTGCCGTATGCGCGCGCCCCCCACCCCAGCTACGGCGATCCCGAGGGGCCCAACAAGATCCCGGCCTGGGAGATGATCCGCTTCAGCGTCAACATCATGCGCGGCTGCTTCGGCGGTTGTACCTTCTGCTCGATCACCGAGCACGAGGGGCGCATCATCCAGAGCCGCAGCGAGGATTCGATCATCCGCGAGGTCGAGGCGATCCGCGACCGCGTCAAGGGCTACACCGGCGTGATCTCCGACCTGGGCGGGCCCACTGCCAACATGTACCGCATCGGCTGCAAGTCGCCGCAGATCGAGTCGGCATGCCGCAAGCCCTCGTGCGTCTACCCGAAGATCTGCCAGAACCTGGTCACCGACCACGGTCCGCTGATCAAGCTGTACCGGCGCGCGCGTGCGCTCAGCGGCGTGAAGAAGATCCTGATCGGCTCGGGCCTGCGCTACGACCTCGCGCTGGAATCGCCCGAATACATCCGCGAGCTGGTCACGCACCACGTCGGCGGGTACCTCAAGATCGCCCCCGAGCACACCGAGGGCGGCCCGCTGGGCAAGATGATGAAGCCGGGCATCGGCTCGTACGACCGCTTCAAGCAGCTGTTCGACCGCTTCAGCGCCGAGGCCGGCAAGAAGCAGTACCTGATCCCGTATTTCATCGCCGCGCATCCGGGCACCTCCGACGAGGACATGATGCAGCTGGCGATCTGGCTCAAGCGCAACGGTTTTCGTGCCGACCAGGTGCAGACCTTCTACCCTGGCCCGATGGCCACCGCCACCGCGATGTACCACAGCGGCAAGGACCCGCTGCACAAGGTCACGCGCGCGAGCGCGGCCGTCGACATCGTGCGCGGCGAGCGCCGCCGGCGCCTGCACAAGGCCTTCCTGCGCTACCACGATCCGAAGAACTGGCCGCTGCTGCGCGAGGCGCTCCAGGCGATGGGCCGCGCCGACCTGATCGGCAACGGCAAGCAGCACCTGGTGCCCCGCTACCAGCCCGCGCCCGGCGACGACTACCAGAGCGCCCGGCGCAAGAACTCCACCGCCGCCGGCACGCGCGTCTCCCCCGTGACACGCGGGCGCATGCTCACCCAGCACACCGGCTTGCCGCCGCGCGCGGGCGTACGCGCGCCGGCACGTGCGGCCGGCCCGCGCCGCAAGTCCGCCGCGCGCGGCTGAAATCGCCCCTCGCCCACGACAGTGGGAGAGGGGCGGGGGAGAGGGCGGGCGAGTGCAGCGATCCACTCCCGCACGATGCGTGCCAGAGCCGCGTCAGGAATTACCGCAGCGCGTCCGGTCCAGCGAAACGCCGACCCCGAGCGCGCGGTACAGGTCGGCGAGGTTGTCGAACTGGCTCAGGCGGTTGGCCAGCAGCGAGCGCTCGACCGTGCGCACGCGCTGGCGCGCATCGAGCCACGGCTCGATGTCGCTGGCGCCGGCCTCGAAACGCGCACGTGCGATGGACTCGGCGCGGCGCGCGTGATCGATCTCGAGCCGTAGCGTTTCCTCGTCCGCGATGCCCTGGACCCGTTGCGACAGATCGTTCTCGACCTCGGCCAGCGCCGCGTAGAGTTTCTGGCGAAAATCCAGGACCGCCTCCTCGTACTGCGATTGCGAGACCTTGGTCGCCAGTTCCATCGTGGGGCCGCCCAGGAACGGCAAGGCGAGTCCGGCCCCGAGCGTGGCGACCGGATTGCGCACGAGATCGACCAGGCTGCTGCTGGCGGTGCCCAGGTTCCCGGTCAGCGAGAGCGTCGGGTAGAAGCTGGTGCGCGTGACGTCGACCTCGTCCAGTGCCTCGCGCAGGCGCAATTCCGCGGCCCGCAGGTCGGGGCGGTTGGACAGGATCTGTGCCGGCAGGCCGGCACCGATGGGCGGCAGCGGCCCCTCGGGCAACTGCACCGGTTCGGAATCGACGATACCCGGCGGCTGGTCGAACAGGATGGCCAGCGCATTGCGCGCTTCGTCGCGCTTCTGCACGACCTCGCGGCGCGCCGATTGCAGGTCCAGTACGCTCAATTCCACCTCCGCGGCGTTGGTGCCGGAAGTGGCGCCGGCGTCCAGCTTCGCGTACGTCAGGCTTGCCGTCTTCTCCGCCGCCTCGATGTCGGCATCGTCCATCGCCAGCAGGCGATTCAGGTACGCAAGCCGCCAGTACATCTTGGCGGTGGTCCCGACCAGGGCCTCGGCGAAGGCGCGGCAATCGGCCTGCGTGGCCTGGGCCTCCTTGCGGCTCGCCGCCCGTTCGCTTGCCAGCTTGCCCCAGAAGTCGATCTCGTAATTGAAGGACGCGAACGACTGGCTGGAGCGCTGGGTCGAGATCGGATCGAAGGCCCTGCTGGCGCCCGTGCTCGCGCCGGCGGAGAGGTCCGGTCCGGTGCCGGCTTCGGTCAGCTTGGCCAGCAGCTGCGATCGGCGCACGCGCACGGCGGCCGCGGCAAAATCGTTGTTCGTGCGCAGGACCCGGTCGACCAGCGCATCGAGCTGCGGATCGTTGAACGCCTGCCACCAGTTCTGCCGATCGCCGATCGCGCTCTGCGCGGCGTTGGACCAGGCCGGCGGGATCGCGACCGCGGGTTGCTTCCACGGCGTGGGGCCGCCGGCACAGGCGCCAAGCGCCACGCAGGCCGCCAATGCCGTCGGTATCGACCTGCGCCGGATCATCGTCGTGCCTGCCTTGCGGTGCATGGCGGCCGCGGTGCTGCTACGAGCGCGCGCCGGCATCCGCAACGACGACCTGGTCGCCGTCCTGCAGACCGTCGAGCACCTGCGCGTTCACCTGGTCGCTCAGGCCGGTACTGACCATGACGTCCAGCGGCTGGGCACCCCGGCGGATGACCCGGACCAGGTAGCGGCCGTCGGCGGCGCGATTGCGCAGCGCCGACAGCGGCAGCGCCAGCGCGTGCCTGGCTTCGTCGACCACCACCGTGACCTGCGCCGTCATGCCGATGCGCAGGCGGTGTCCGGGGTTGTCGGTATCGAATTGCGCGTTGTAGAAGACGGGTCCCGTCCGGCGGCTGCTCTCGGCGAAATCGACCGGCGCCAGTTCGATCGCGCGCAGCTTTCCCGCATGGCGCGTGCGCGCATCGCCCAGGATCGTGAAATAGGCGGTCTGATCCGGATGGACGAGGACCACGTCCGATTCCGAGATCTGCGTATCGACCGTCATCCGGTCCAGGTTGGCGAGCTTGAGGATCACCGGCGCGGACGGCACGGCCACGGCCTGGCCTTCCTGCGTGGTGATGGCCACCACCTCGCCCTCCATCGGCGCGAAGATCTGCGCCTCGCCCAGATTGGCCTGCGCGGCCTCGACCAGCGCGCGTGCCTGGGAGATCTGTGCGTTCAACGATGCCTGGTTGGCGCGCAGCATCTCCAGTTGCGCGGCGGCGGCCTCTACGTCCTGGCGCGCGGTGGCCTCGCGCGCGAGCAGTTCCTGCTGGCGCTTGTAGGCAAGCTCGGATTGGACGATGTTGGCCGAAACCGCCCGCAACTGCGCCAGCAGGATATCGAGGCCGGACTGCGCGGACCGCAGCGCCGACTGCAACGGAGCCGCGTCCAGCTCGGCCAGCAACTGGCCCTTTTGCACATGCGCGCCCAGCGCCACCTTCAATGATTTGAGCTCGCCGGAGACCCGCGCGACGACATCGACCTGCTGGCAGGGGCGCAGCGTTCCGGTCGCCTTGACGGTGGCCTCGAAATCGGCCCGGACCACGGGAACGCTACGGTAGACAGGCTCTGCCGAGGCCGGCTGCTTGGCCTCCTGCGCCAGGGCCGCCAGCGCCAAGGGCAAGGCAAGCACCGGGAGGACTCCCGGCCAGATGGCACGCAGTGCGGTCAAACCCGCTTTACAGGCGCGGGAACTAGGATTCATCGTGGAGCGGGAGGGGATCCCGAGTGCCCGCGGGAGGAGGCGCGGGCGAGGCACAAGCTATAGTCAGCGAATCCTGACGATACCGCATGCCGCGGGGTCGCCAAGCGCCGCACGTCCCCTCTAGCCGCTACGACGGTCGGCGGACGCAAGCGCCGGCGGACGCAAGCGC
>Ga0116231_10002766_pt1 | contig 36563 bp, 33 predicted proteins | sample S1TSphgellanicum_2_FD_89695 | JGI IMG/M metagenome (GOLD analysis project Ga0116231, IMG submission 89695) | Host-associated microbial communities from peat moss isolated from Minnesota, USA - S1T2_Fd - Sphagnum magellanicum MG | ecosystem: Host-associated > Plants > Peat moss > Unclassified...
CTTTGTGAGAAACCAAATGTCATCTTCAAAAATAATTATTTCATCAAAGATGGTAGAGGAATGGGTAAAATTAATGACAATGATTTCATACCAATCTTGAAAGCATTCAACTTGCAAGGTTTTCAAAGACACATTAAGTGCTTAAATTTTTTAAATGAAAGTTGTTTTTCCAAACAACTTGGAGGAATATAAAAAAGGAAACAAAATAGTTGTTGAATTCACTATAAAATATTTTGTTAAATCTTGATAAGGAACTTGATGAAAGGTCAAAAATGAGAGTTTTGATGGTATATGCACAATATTGTACTCTATTTGATTTAACAAATTAAAAAAAATTACATCTATTATATTCATCAATGTTATTTGATTTTTATTTTCCTTGGTTCATAAAATGTTCCTTGGTTTTCATTTACAAGATATGCTTGGGGCATCATGGGATACATCTCCAAGCACCTTGGAGTGGCCATTATATGAATCATGATTTATGAGTTTGTTTTTCATTGTTGATTGTTTCAATAGAATTGAAATTTTTTCATCACCTAATATACATTGCATTTATCAAATCTTAACCACCTAGTAAAAATTTTAAAAAACCATTTCTAGCTAGGCATTGATCTAGACGCTTTACAAGAGAACTAATTACAACATTAAAAATGTCTAGTGAGACAAATCAAAATTATTCCATGTCTGAAATTTTGTTTTATATATTGTTTTGTCGCTAGAATCAATATCTAATAGTTTAGTGATGATACTTCTGTAGCTGAATTCATTGCCTTTTTACAAGGGTGATCTATGAGACAGAACCTGAAAACTCTAATTTAAACTTTTAAATGATGCCTTAATTTTTCACAACTCTAACAAGCAATGTTTTGTTTTTTCAAAAATTTGATGAGCAACTGGTGATAATCAATAATAAATTATAGATGTAGTAGAATTTTTCAGGCATCCTTGTATGTTTCTGACTACCATACCTTGTTCAAAATCCGGTGAAACTTCGCATTTTTTTCTTAAATACCTAAAATATATGGTGAGGAAAAACTCCCAAAATCCTCATCTGGTATCACTTTCTCCAACAAAAACAGCTTGAGCATGTGAAATTTCATCACAGGAAAAAACTACTACTAACAAGCCTTTAAAACATGGTTATAATTTTCACATCTCCTACCCTCATTGGCCTCCTCACTCTAACAATTTCAGGCAGACCTTTCAAAATCAAGGCTAGCATCCATACTTCTGAATGAATCCCTTAACTGGTCCAAAACCTAAACATGTTAAGATCCACCAAAATGGATAAGCATCGAAATACTTCTAGATGAACTTGCTGAAATGTTAGAGATGCCTGTTACCAGCAGCAGCATAGATGTTTGACAGCACCACGTAACCAGCAGCATTGTCAAGCTCCATTTCAAGAATTCATTTGGCAATACGTTCTGCCATCTCCACATTACCATGAATTCTGCAAGCGCCAAGCAAAGCCATCCATGGAGCCACATGCGGTTTCCAGGGCATTTCCATGACCATATTCTCTGCTTCCTGTAGATGGCCAGCACAGCCAAGAAGGTCAACAATGCAGGTGTAATGTTCCAATGTTGGAGAAATGGTATAGACTGTGACCATTGAAGCATAAAAGCGCATGCCTTCATCCACCAGACCTGCATGGCTACAAGCTGACAGAAGACAAATAAAAGTGATATCATTTGGCTGTCCACCTTCTTCACACATCTGTTCAAAATATTTAAGAGCTTCCTTACCATGCCCATGCATGGCACATCCTCCAAGTATGGTGCTCAAGTTACCACATTTCGAAATGGCATCTTATTGACCACTCTCCAAGCATCGTCCATGCTCCCACACTTTGCATGCATGTCCACCAAACTACTCCCCACAAAGATATCTAGCTCCAAACCACTTTGAACGACTTCCTGATGAACACACCTGCCCTCTTCAAGGGAAGGTACACTGAAGTTGCAGAGTTTGGATCCACACCCTCCTGTTTCATTTCTTGAAATAGTCTCAGTGCCTTCTGCCCTTGGCCACATTGCACATGTTCCAATATCATGGCAGTCCAAGAAACCACATTTCGAGATGGCATCTTGTTGAACACACTCCAAGCATCCTCCATGCTCCCACACTTTGCATACATGTCCACCAAACTACTGCCCACAAAGACATCCAGCTCCAAACCACTTTGAATGATTTCATGATAAACACACCTGCCCTCTTCAAGGGCAAGTACACTGGCACATGCACTCAGTACCCCCACAAAAGTAACAGAGTTTGGATCCGCACCCTCCTGTTTCATTTCTTGAAATAGTCCCAGTGCCTTCTGCCCTTGGCCACATTGCATGTGTCCCAATATCATGGCGGTCCAGGTGACCACATTTTGAGCTGGCATCTTGTTGAACACACTCCAAGCATCCTCCAGGGTTCCACACTTTGCATACATGTCCACCAAACTACTCTCCACAAAGACATCAGACTCCAAACCATGTTGAATGATTTGCTGATGAACACACCTGCCCTCTTCAAGGGCAAGTACACTGGCACATGCATTCAGTGCCCCCACAAAAGTAACAAAGTTTTGTCACACACCCTCCTGTTGCATTTGTTGAAATAGTTCGAATGCCTTCTGCCCTTCCCTGCATTGCACATGCCCCAATATCATGGCAGTCCAACTAACCACATCTTGAGATGGCATCTTTTTGAACACCTTACCAGCATCTTCAATGCTCCCACATTTTGCATACATGTCCCCCAAGCTACTCCCCACAAAGACAGCAGACTCCAAACCACTTTGAATGATCTGCTGATGTACACACCTGCCCTCTTCAATCACAGCCACATTGGCACATGCTTTCAATACTCCCACAAAAGTAACAGAGTTAGGTTGCACACCCTGCAGTTGCATTTGTTGAAATAGTTCCAGTGCCTTCTGCCCTTGCCCACATTTCACATGTCCCAATACCATAGCATTCCAAGTATTTTGGGATGGCATCTTGTTGAACACTCTCCAAGCATCTTCAATGCTCCCACATTTTGCATACATGTCAACCAAGCTATTCCCCACAAAGACATCTGAATCCCATCCAAATTCAACAATCTGCTGATGTACACACCTGCCCTCTTCAAGCACAAGGATGCTCACACATGCCTTCAGCACCCCCACAAAAGTAACAGAATCTGGCTGCACACCTTCTTTGCATTTTTTCAAATAGTTCCAGTGCCTTCTGCCATTGCTGACATTGCACATGTCCCAATATCATGGTTGTCCAAGTGACAACATTTCAAGATGGCATCTTCTCAAGCACTGTCCAAGCCTCCTCAATGCTCCCACATTTTGCATACATGTCCACCAAGCTATTGCACACAAAGACATCGGACTTGTAACCACTTTGAATGAGCTGTTTATGAACAAGTCTCCCATCTTCAAGTCTTCGTAAACCCGCACATGCCTTAATCACCTGAACAAAAGTGAATTTGTCAGGACTCATTCCTTCTTGTTGCATTTGTTGGAAAAGCTGCATTGCCTTCTCCAGTTGCCCATCCTTCACATCTTTTGTAAGCTTCTGATTCCATGCAAAAATGTTCAATTGCACTCTGCCTGGTGCCATTGCAGCCATCTCTGTTGCCACCCACTGGGTTTTATCTGTCCTCAATCCAGAGTGCTTCCCCTGTCTTCTTGTGTTTGAAATCTGGGTACCCTTCATTTGTCTACAACCAGAAATCCAGGCCAAGCTGATCAACCATGTATTCTCCACATCCTGGCATAATTGGTATCATAATAACAGAGAAAGTCACACTGACCTTCTCCATCTTCATATTTCATTTATTTATGTTCTGCAGCAGACTGATACTAGCCCACCGGTGCAAAGGACCTGAAAAGAATTTCTGCCAAGTTTAGACCAGGGCAGGATTGCAACAACCAACAGAGAGCAACAAGATTCACACCAACTACAGCAATGGCTGCATTGACATGTGAACTCTGACAGGAGTGATGTTCAGTTACCTTCTCTGGTCTGTGGTCCCACCAATGCGAGGGATCGACAAAGAACTCCCGGCACAGTTTCTCCGTGTGACCTCCAGGGACTGCAGAAAAACTTCCTTCCAAGTCATGCACTTTGATCCCATAGAAATCACGATGAGATCGTACTGCATCTCGCATAAAACGTGTGCAATCTTTCGATTCACTTCCGAAGATATCAGATCAACAGTTTTCGGCAAACAAACAACGAGAGGCAGACAGTAGACACACACTGAGAGAGGAGCAAGAAAGCTTACATTCGCCGGGAGCTCTGATTGCCGCCTCTGTTTCTATTCGGTGCACTCTGGGAAGAAATCCGGCGTACTGCAAAAGTTGTTGATGGGTAAATTGGGATTGACGGTGCAAACAGACACGGAGCAGCAAGCTCCTCCTGGTTGAACTCTCTCTTCTCCATGCGGTGGTGGAGCTGCTGCCGCTGCTGCTTTTGTGGACTTCAAAAGAGTTAGATGTTGCACATGGACACTGAACTTGCTGCATAGATGATGAGGAAGACATTGCTGCTTCTCAAAAACCCTTGGCAATTTCTCTCTCTCTCACTTGTCAAAATCCAAGAGTATCCCAAGTAGACCGAAATGCAATTCCCTATGGAGCGTCTGAAGTCCATTCGACTGCAATCTCTCTCGCACCATTACAGCTTGTGGATTTCTTGGTGGAAGGATTCCAGTTCGCTTGCAATTGCCCTAAATCGATGAAGCCAGGAGCACCGGGGTTTTCTTTTTCCAATTGTGTGGTGTAGCCAGACTGGCGATCATCCACATGAAGATTTAGCCAAATTTGGCTATGGACCAGGTATGAAAGTAAAAAAAATTAAAAGAATCCTTTTATATTTTGGCAACCCTACTGGAACCTGTAGTAGAGATATGGCGATTTAATTTTTTTCCTTTTGAAATCTGATGTATTATGGCCTTTTGTTTGTTACAGAAATCCGTTGCATATGTGGAAATTATTTTTTCAACTAAAAAAGAAGTGAAAATTTGCACCTAGGGCGAAATGACAACCAGGTTCCAAGATTGCTATCCTTGTTCCCATGCCTTATTAGAATTGAACTTTGCAATAGCTCCACATCATGTTGGGGGGTGTTGCACGAAGGTTGCAATACCCATTTTAATGAATGATGTAGATTTGAAGCCATCCTACGTCCCCATTGTAACAGTTGAAATGTCGTTGCACATTTAAAACATTAATGTGTTCATTAAAATGTGTTCAAAATAAAGAGAGAAGGAAAGGGGAGGAAAAGTCTAGGCTGGCTATGAATTAAAAAACAATTCAGGGACAGTCTGATTTTGTTTGGGTGGAAGTTACATTAGACCAGAAAAAATGGGGCATTGGACAGCCCAGAAATTTTAAAAATTGTGGGCGGCGTAGTAAGGCTTATTTTGGCAGTCCACAGAGTGAAATAGATTTAGCAATAGTGGGTTTGAAGGTGAAATTTGGTTTTAAATTGAACCTGTAGGTAATCTCTAGTGACTGGTGCTTTGGTTTCAGCCAACAACACACACTTTCTATGGCATTTCAACTGTTGCTTGTGCACACTTGAAATGCTATGGACAACTCAAAATGTTTGAGCTGGTAGCAAAGCATGCCTAGCTTAAACCTTCATCTCCTTGAGTAAGGCCTCTTCAAGGCTGTATTTGTCCTGGGAAATGTTAGATTTTGGACAAAGAGACCCTGAATTTCTTGGAGGACCATATATCTATAATGTTGAGAAGCTGCCCAAAAAACTTTGGGATTTTTTTTATACCATGGTATGGGTGTAGGTGCTGGTTGGGTGAATGAACTGTTAAAAGAAGGGTATTATTATATCTTGCAGAGATGAAACAAAAGGCAGGATCATGCAGAGAGTTCACTAATTATCTCAAAACCGGAGTAGATAACTAGTGACCCTGTGATATCACAGAATCATCTGGAATGAACCATCCCCACTGGGGGATTTGGCATCATCCACTTTAGAATTGGGAAAGTGCGGACTTTGCAATTCGGTAAAATAGTGAAGTCAATTTGGGTTCATGATTTGGCAAAGTGGACTTGTGATACAGGTACAGTGCACTTGTTTGAGGTGCCTAGGCATGAGGGTAGTAGCCTAAGTAATTGGAAGGGCTAATGGCTTTACCCTTCTTCATCATAAGTTCTTGATCTCATTTTCATGGGGTTTGAGCTTCCACCAGAGAAGATTTCTTCCATTTGGAAGATCTTTTTTGAGTTCTAGCACTTGACAATCTATCTATGAAGGAAGGTAGTTTGTTTTGTCATTTTAATTTAGGCAAAGTCATCCTTGGGTGGTACCAATAGAAATCACCTAATCAAAATTCAAGCAAAGTTGAACATAATTTAATTTAATTTTAAAAATTGATTTTTTTACTATTGATTTGCATCACATGGGTTTTGTGTTCCCCACCTATGTATATACTATGGGAAAAATGTTGATAACTAAATAGGTTACACAAGTAAGAGATTTTGTATTTTAAAAATGTTTTCACATGTGTTCGTGAGACTTCTGACCTTTTATTATTAAGTGTGAAGTTACACCATTGTAAAAAAAAATTAAATTTTTTTGTTTGTTAACTAGAGTCACTAAGATATGACCCAAATTGTAGATTGAAACAAAAGAAAATGAAAATTACTGCAAAATTGTAGACATGAATACAATGCCTTTCAAGACCTCCTAGTCTTAACCTTAAAAAATTGCTGAAAAAATTGTGATAGCTTCATTAAATATCTATTAAACAAAAAAGAACTATTTGAAGCCCTCATAAAATTTAAAAACATTTTCCATTTGTGTTTTCAAACAAAAAACCCCAAGTGTTATTTTCTTAAAAAACATTTCTTGATCACTTGTTTGAAATTTTTATTTTATATTATTTTGCAAATCCAATTGAAATTTCAAATTCTACAAAACTTGGGTAATCTTTTGATATAAAATTTTAAATGAAAAGCTTTCTTAAAATGAGTTTTATGTTGTTACAAAATTTAGTGGGTCTCAAAATTTGAGAGTGTAATGTTCCTATTGATATCACCTCAGGATGAGTTTGCCCATTTAAGATCTCTTGAATATTCCAAAACACAAATCCAAAACTTTAATCTTTAACCCCAATACAAAACACCAATTTATAACCTTAATTTTAAACCCTAAAAGAAAAACCCTAATTTAAAAGCCTTAAAACCATGACCTTAATCTAAACCCCAAAATCATAACCTTTATCCAAAACACTAATTTTCACAACTTTATTTTTGACCTATACACCAAAACGCTAATCCACTTCCCCCTTATCAAAACCCTTAAAATCAACACCATAATTTGAAATCTTTACTCAAACCCCCAATCCAAACCCATAAAACCAAAACCTTCATTTAAAAGCCTAATCTATCCCCTTCAACCAAATCTTAATGTCAAAACCCTAAAACCTTTATCTTTAATTTAAAATTGCACTCCTGAAACAAAATCCCAAAACATTGATATTTCCCAAGCCCAGTCCTTGAAATCAAAACCACAATATAAAATGACAATTCTAACCATTAAATCCAAAATTCGAATATAAAACCCTAAAACCTACAAAATTGGATATATGCTAGGTTAGACTTGGAAGTTTTTAACTCGTTAAGATGGGCACTCCTAACTCAAAAGCAACAATCTGATGTCCTTCATGAAGCCATGGTTTTCTACATTTTGAATTGGTGGAACAATGAAACAAGGGTTGATCCAAACAAACATGATGCAACAAAAGATTGCATTGCGCTCAAGGTGGATGAACAACATGTGACACATCTACTGCTTGAAATCCAAGTAAACAAGGTTTTTTTAATGTGAATCTTGATTTAGGAACCTAATTGTTATAATATCAAGGAATTGAAATTTGCATACACTAGAGATTTCCCCTTGCTAGTATATTGAATAATTGTGTTACTCAATGTTTCCATTACTATTACTAGTGTTAGGAGTCTATATTCATTTACAAAGTTTGCATAATGTAATTTTCACCCTACAACTTGTAAAAGCATCTCCAACAATGTTTTGTATGTAATCTTGCATAATAAAATTTGTTAAAAAAAAGTCGAAATATGCTAGTTTGGCTTAGGAAAATCATGTTGGCTCAACATAATTGCAAAGTTTGTAATAGTTGTCGAAGAAGGCATAGCATAGCTATGCACTTGCACAAAAGAGTGTAATAACTATCATGTGACTACTGTTCAATGTTTTTGATTGGTTTATCATAATGATTAGTCGAGGTGGTTATTAATTAGTAGGTTCCCCCCCCCCACCTATTTGCTATCAACATTTCAATTTAGGGGTGGGGTTACAAAAAAGTAAATGACTGAATATGGATGTGAAAAATATTTTTGGAGGCTTGCATTCTAAACATCGCTAGAGATGATCTAATGGATTTTAATGATCTGACGTTGATATTTTTTTAAAACTTTCAAATGTGATGTTCTTGTTTGTTGTAGACAATGTAAGATGTTCTCGTTGTTGTAGGTTTACAAATAATAACTCAAACATTGTAAATAAATTGTATTAGATGTTGTTTTGTAGCCTAGGAGAAGGCTCGGAACTATGAGGATTAACGTTTAATCAATCCTTCTAGCACATAGGTAGGCTATCAAACATAGTTTGAAACAACACTTACAATATTCATCATTCACATGATTTCCAACATGAAATTTTACACTCTTTTGGGATAGGATGACCCATGCACCTAAAATCAATTTTTTATTTGAGAACTACACTTCAAGGGAGTTCATCACATGCACCTAAAGATTCTCCCTTATGGGAATGACTCGCCAAAGATTATAAAATTTACACAATGGTATTCACAATAATCTCCACATGATTTTATTTCTTCAAGGATTCCTATTCATTTCTATAAAACTTTTGATCCAACTAACAACATGAAGTTATTGAATATAAATTATGCCAAAAGTTCCAATTTCTACCCTTTATATACTTGAAGGAAATAGTGCATGAATAGTCAACCACATTCATTTACATCTATTCCCCATGTATCAAACCAATCATTACATGCCACTTATAACTTTTCATCCTTCTATGGATAGGTTTCACATTATTTGGAGTCTAGGATTTGGTTAGGTCTACATACTTCACCTCCCATCATTACTAACCCAAGATAGTTACATAAATTATTCATAACCAACCCTTATGCCCCTAATCAAAAGATTTTCCTTGTAGGGCCCATGAGGCTCATTATTTTATTCCCCATTTTTATCCATCCTATTATCCCATATTATTATTTACAATTAATACTAATTATTTTGTTGTTACATCAATTCACACACTTATTTTATTATTACATCCTCGTAACAATGGCTTAAGCAGTATGGAAATGTTTAAGCTTGTCATGGTTCATCTTGCCATACTTCTCCCCATGAAGATGAGCCAATTCATATGTGTTATTATTAGAAAAGACCTTCGTGACCATGTATGGACCAAACTGTTTTTGAAGCAACTTTTTGAAGGTCTTTCTATCATGGTGGCTATCTACACCATAACCAAATCGCCCTCCTGGAACTTCTATGGCGTCACCCTCTTATCAAAAAAATCTTTTGATGAGCTTGGGCTAGTTCGATAACTTGTTGTGGTCGCAATTGGCTTTCTTCCAATTCCACCAATTCCAACAATCTTTTGTTTCTATTCCTAATCGATGTCGTTTTATTGTGCGAAATGTCATTACTTCATACTCAATGGGCAATTGATTCCACCCCATATGCAAAACGAAAAGAGATGAAACCAATGGACAACTTGAACGTGGAATTATACACCCATAGTGCATGGTGTACTTGTTTATCCCAATTATGTAAGTTTTTGCATACATCAACTTCCTTACTTAGGATGTTGCACATTACTTTGTTTGTGTGTTCCACCAACCCATTGGTGTTAGGCTTATAAATGGTGGTTACTCTATGTTTGATGGATAACTTTTTCGTCAATTTCTCAATGACCTCACTAATGAATTGCAATATGTTATCTGAAATTATCTCGAAAGGTATCCCAAAACGTGTCACAATCCTCTTGTAAACAAACCTTGCCACTTCTTACTTTTTAGATGTTTTTAAAGGTCTTATTGCAGCCCATTTTGTGAGGTAATTTGTTGCCACCACCAAGAATATGTGTAAAACTATAATTCCAATTGTGCAAATTTTATTGAAAACTTATAATCCATGTTTCAACTTTGAAAATTGTTATTGGAATTTCTTTTTTCAACTTTTGAATTTGAAAAAAAAATTGAATCTGAAATTTAAGATTTGAATACAAATAGTTCTTGGAATTATTATTATTTATTTGAATTAAAATTTTAAAATACTTAATTCTCAAAAATGAAATTTCAATTTAGAATTTAAAATATATATATTTGATCTGAAAATCTATATTTCAATTCTGAAAAACTGCTATTTGAAATTCTATAAAAAAATTATTTGAATTTCAAAATGGATTTTTGAATCTGAAAATTGTTATTTAAATTTTTTAAAACATTATTTGTGTTTTTTAAAAAATATTTGAATATGAAATTTCCTATTTAAAATTTTAAAAACTTATTTGATCTAAAAATTGATATTTAAATTCTAAATTATTATTCTCGAATCCAAAAATTAGTAATTCAATTCAAAAAAATATTTAATTGATTATAAAAATGGACATTTTAATTTGAATATATTTATTTGAATATGAAATTTTATATTTCAACTCTGAGAATTTTGTGTTTAAATTTTAAATAATCATTTGATTTGAACCTTGAAATTTCAATTCTGAATTAGTTTTTTGGATTCTTGTCAGTTCTGAAAATTATTGATTATGTTTTAAAATGCACATTTCAATTTTGACTATTGTTATTTGAATCTGAAAATTGACATTTCAATTCTGAATTTTTTAAATTTAAATTATAAAAATGTATTTGATCTAAAATTTGATATTTGAATTATAATTGATTATTTTCGAATCTAGAAATTAGTAGTTCAATTCAAAAAACTATAATTGAGTCTAATATTTGACATTTGGATTTTTAATATTTTTAATATTTTTAAATATTTGATGATTCAATTCTGACTTTTTAAATTTAAATTTTAAGAAAATATTTGACATGAAAGTTTTAATTTGAATTCCAAATTATTATTTTGGATTCTTGAAATTATTATTTCAATTCAGAAAATTAGTAATTGAGTCTTAAAATGGACATTTCAATTTTGAATATTATTATTTGAATCTGAAACCTGACAATTCAATTCTGAAATTTTAAACTTATTTTCAAATATTTGATCTTAAAATTGAAATTTGAATTCTCAAATATGAATCTAAATTTTATATTTTAATTCAGAAACTTATAGATTCAGTTTTAAGGGCTGTTTCTACAACTATTATCCATGAATGATATTTTATTTATTATAAGTTACACAAAGTAATTATCGTTATAACATAGATTTTTATATTATATAATTTATATTTTCATTGTAAACGAAATCAATTAATGTCATTTATGTTACATTACTATAAAATCACTGTAATTATTTTAGATAAGAATTAATTAGTATGTGCATAATTATTTTCTAATGGAACATAATTATTTGTAATCTGTAGTTTATAGCTTTATGTCTAAATTAAAATTTTGGAGAAATTATAGTTGAAATAATTATTTTAATGATTTTAAGTTCAGGAATGATCATACAATATATTTTTTAATTCTTTAATTTCTATAATTAATCATTTATGATAAATATTTTATATTAATTTTAAGTAATTATTAAAAACATTTGTTTAAAAAAAATTATATTTATAGTTAATTATTATTAAGAAAAAAATAATTTTTTTAACCTATAATTTTTTTTACAAAAAAATGTAATTATATAGTAATTAATATAATTAGTCTTCTTGTTTTTTAAACTTGTGTAATTTTTTTTTAATAGCAATTTTAGTTCATTATTTATAATTTAAAAATAAATATTTAAAATAGTTAGTCTTTTAATTGTAGTATTTAAATTATTTTTCCATTATGTATTTTTTGATGAGATTCTAAAACATAATAAAATATTTTAAAATGTTTTAGTTATTTAATTATCTATGAGTTCTGTATTAACAACTTGTGAATAACTAGATAGCTAGTTTGTTAGATATTAAGAAGTTAGTAAGTATTTAATTAATTGATAATGAATATTTAATATTTGTAGAGTATAGTTTATAATTTAAATATATTTGATTATGATCATTATTAATTAATTGATTATCTAATTATATAATGAACCATGTATTTGAATTGTTCATAAATCTAAAAACTAAGCAAATAAGGCATGAAAAAAGTTTTGGAGTTATAACTTAGTTTGTGAGGAAGTTGCAACTTCAAAACTTATCCCGTATTGTTTGTTTTTCATTCTTATTTTAAATACTATAAAAACAATGGGTGTGATCATTGAATTTCACATTAAGAAATTTGTGCACATTGGATTAACCAGTCAAAAAGTTTAACCCAAAACAAAAAAATAAATTATACACAATTTTAAAATATTTACCTCTTCAACCTACTTACCTAAATGCCTACCTATATGAATAGGTATTTAGCTTAGGAAGGTATAACCTACCTACCTTTTTATTTAAGTAGGTAGGTAGGTATGTAACCTATGTTTATAAGCACCTATTTCTGTACCTATTTAGGTACCTACCAACCTAATATTAATATATTTTTTAAAATGTCATTTGGCATATTTACACTGGGCCATGTGTCACAATATAAGATCATCCAAACATTTGAATTGAATGTCCTAGATTATTTGAAAATATAATTATTATTATATTTTATATAATCAAATATTGGGACATATGGCAACACATCATTGCCCTCAATTATGACCAAAATAGTTGCATCTTAATCACATGTAATAATACGTATATAATGGAATCAAAGGATGATTTTGTATTTGTTGACTTTTTTTTTCCTCCAATACCTTTTGTCATTTACAACTAATTTATCGCATGTGATTTTTCTTAAGTGACTAAAGATATTTTAATCACAAATGTTGTTTATGACTAAAACTTAGTCACAAAGACTAGTAAAAAATACATGTTTTTTTTCTAGTGAAGGAATGTGAACCACAAATTTGTTGCAAATGCTTTCCACACATCACAAGTCTTACAATATTCCATTGCATCCTTTGAAAATGTCGACCAATGATACCTTCTTCGTAAGATCTTTTTTGTGGTAATCCTTCCAACAAAATGACCTCCGTAAACGCCTTCATGGAATTTAGAAAAAAATGTTGAAACATCCTCCTTTTCAACAACTTGTCACAAAACCCCATCTTTTCCTTAATGGTAAAGGTAATCCCCAAAAATGGGCATAAGGGCGTGCCTTAAGGGTGATCCTTCCCTTGAATTATTTGTTGGCTTTGCTTGGAAATTTGTGATGGAAAAGATAGTCCACCACTTCTTTGTATTCTTTTGACACCTTTTTTACATCTAATGCAAACAATTCTACATCCAAAAAATCATCATCTTCTGAACAATCTCCCACCTCTTCATAAGCTCATGATAATGTGTCGACCTTTTTAAGGATTTTTCTTAGTCAATCTTTGATTATGAACTCATATTCCTAAAGAACCAAAATCAATCAAACAATCCTCCCTGTCAGATTAGGCTTTGAAAATAAATACTCGAGAGCTTCATGGTCAATAACAATGGTGAATTTGTTACCTAAAAGGTAATGGTGAAACTTTTTCATTGCAAAGATGATTGCTAAAGCTTCTCGTTTTGTAATAACATAATTTTGTTCTATTGGAATCAATTGTTGATTTGCATAGTAGATGGCATGGTCATGCCCTTTCTCATCCAATTGTGAAAATGTTATTCCCACTACTATGTTGGAAGCATCCACATGCAACTAAAATGGTTCATACCAGTTTGGTGTCGTCAAAATCGGAACATTTGAAATTATATCCTTGAGCTTTTCAAAAACATCAATTGCCTTTTCTTCTTCGATAATCTTTGACCCGTGTTTGAAAAATTTGGTGAGGTGATATGCCTGGGTTGCATACCCCTTGATGAACCTTCGGTAATAACCCGCTTGCCCCAAAAATGCTTGCAATTGTCTCCTTGTCTTGGGAAAAGGAAAAAATTTCACCTTTTCAATCTTGGTGCAATCTATGCGAATCCCATCTTGTGAAACAATGTGGCCAAGTAGGATTCCTTCCATGCATCCAAAATGACATTTTTCAAGATTCAAAGAAGCATTCGCCATCACCAATCAATAGAACAATCATTTCAAATTGCGAATATTCATCTCCCAACTCCCATACATTCAAAAGTCATCCAAGAACACTTGAACAAAAAGTCCAATGTATGGTTCCAACACCTTGTTCATGAACCTTTGAAAAGTTCCATGGGCATTACATAACCCAAAAGGCATCACCATATAGGCAAATGTACCCCATGGAGTGGCGAATGTTGTTTTCAAGATGTCTTCCTTTGTAATTTTGATCTAGTTATAACCATTATAGCCATCCCCAAAACTATATAATTCGTGACCGGTAACTTCATCCAAAATGTCATTGATGAAATAAAGTGGGTAATAATCCTTCTTAGTGCAATCATTAATTTTTTGGTAGTTAACACATACTCATGGCTTCCCATTTATTTTTTATGGTGATAGTGATGGGCAACACCCCATCTAAATTCTCCACTGGAATGATGAATCATGTGTCCAAAAGCTTATCCAACTTCTCCTTTATCATTTGGGCATTATTGGGATTCATTTTCCATGGCCTTTGTTGCAAAAGTTTCGTATTTGAAAGCAACTCAGTCTTATGCTCCTCCAAAGTCACTTTCTTCAAATCCTTATAACTCATGGCAAAAAGATGATGGTACTTACAAAGTAAAAATTGAAATTCATTTATTTCTTTATTCGTTAAGCCATTCCCCAACGAAATGGGAGATATTGCTTTTTCGATTTTCCTTTCGTCCCTCACAATTGCATCGGGAGATGAACGTTTTTCTTGTGATTTAGAACCACCTCCAACGCATATAGATCTACCTCATCTTTGCTAGAAGAGTTATTAGTGTTAACTTCAATTTCCATGGTTGACTCCTCTACACTTGAAGTGACATACTCTAAATAAGATTTTTTTAATTTTAGATTTTTCCTTCCATCCACAAAAACTCGTTGTCTATTGGCAAAACACCAATGGTCATGTATCCTTCTTTCCAATAGTTGGAAGCATGTGCCTTCTTCAACCAAGGTCAACCCAAAATCATTAGGTATGCCCTGATTTTGCTTCAAATTAGTTGGAAATCCAAAGTGGTTGTGACTCTAAGAACCGAAATATTAATAACAATAATAACCCTTTCTAGTTTCACCCTCTTTTTATTAACCATTCGTAGATTACACTTGGATTAGCGGTCACATTGCAACCCCAAAGTTTCCATTGTGGAAACTATCATAACATTCATTCCAACTCCTCCATCCACTAAAATACCCTTCAAAGGTATTCCATGGCAAATCACTTCCACTAATGGTGCACATGAGTCAAATTCAGCTTCCACCAAATGGACATGCTTTTTGTGCAATGCTTTAATATAATGTGCACTAAGCCTTCGCCACAAGTCTCACCTTATTGTAGGAAACATGTCTACTAATTGTCCCACGGTAATGTCCACCTTCTTGGTGCTCAAGTTCACAATCACAAAGTATGGCATTTGTCCGGCAAAAATGGAAAAATCTTGCATACCCAATCACCTTTGACTCTTTCATTTCCCCTTCTCACGAGCCATTTCCTTCATCTTTTTATGTTGAGAATTCTCCTTTGTGGTTTCTTCACCCCTTCCTTTCTTTACTGCCATGAGATTGGCTTCCGCGACAAATACGTTTTCATTCCGTGCTCCCTTGGTTTTCTGAAACCCTAGTTCAATGAGGTTCAATGTCTTCATTTTCTCATGTTCAAATGACATTTTTTGTTTCGGGGAAGGGTTGTTTCAAGAAATTGAATTTATCTTTGAACAATCTCTTACGTAATGCTTTTGTTTGTTACAAATGTAACAAGTGATCATTGATGAATCTCGAGGTTTGAAAGGACAAGGTTCCCCTATTTGGACCAAATTGACGTTAAATTGATTCATTTCTTTCATGAGTTGCCCCATCATCTTCTCCAAATTTATGGGCAGTTCTTACACCTTTGGCATCACCATCGATGTTGGTATTGGCACTAAAATCGGTGTAGATGTCGAAATGGAAATAGGTGTGTTGTTTTGCAAAATGCCAAAATTGTGGCCTTCCAAAAAACTTTCCTACCACTTTGCAATTGTTTGGGCCTCTTCAAGTGTTTCCACTCCTTCATATATAACTTGTTGATGAATTTCCTTTCAGAAATCCATCACATAATTTTTTACAATCAAAACATTCATCCCATCCAAGATCGATGCATTGGGAGTTGCATTTTTAACCTTTAAAGTTTTTCGCATGTGATCATTGAATTTGAACATTCTAATGGTATACTTGTCCACATTTTGGGTGGGTTTTTGTCAAAGTTCCGCCATTTCCATCGTAAGGGCATTATAATTTTCATGCAGTCGAAATTCTCATACAAACATTTTGGACAAGGCCTCCCATGTCCCCTTTTGCTCTATGGGCCATCTTCCAAACCATGGCAAAGTTCTCCCTTCTAGCAACTCTAGAAATAATCTCACCATTCTTATGTGTGGGCACCAATGATTCCAAATATGCATGCTTTCTTGAAATCTTTCAAAAAGGCATTAAGATCTTTATTTCGCCCTCCTTTAAACAAGTTATGTTCGCCATTTGCAAAATTTTCTTTTGTGATGAATCAACAAATTTCATACCAACTATTATCTATCACAATCTTCCTTCATCTTGACTATATTTTTATTTTATTTTTTTTCAAAAGAATTTCATTTCATATGTTACAAAAACATGAATGGTCCATACGGGTCCAATGTAAGCTATGATGGGTAAAAAGAAAGGATCATTGGATTGCATCACTTGAGTCATGAAAACGGGTCCAAAGTTTACAATTAAAACTTGATGAAAATGTATTTTGAGTACTACTATTAATTCAATATTCAAGCTTCTACCTATCGGAAATACGGCTTGCATGGGATTATCCATGGATACTATTATGCCATCACTAATTATTTTTATGGGTAAAATTCTTTTTTATGTTTTGAATTTTTGCGTCACCTTTTTGACTTGGTCTTTTTTTCGTCTTCCTTTTTTGCAACATTTGATGCTCCTTTTATGAAACTCCCATATTGCTCGTAAAGTGTTGAAGAATTAAAAAACTTAATCACTTCCACAATCCATTCCACTCCAAGGTCTTCTCCCAATGTAATTTTGTCTTTCCTCTTCTCGATCCTATTCACCTTGAGTTTTTTTGCCTTTATTGGATTTGTCACACATTTGACATATGTATGTCCATATTTCCCACAAGCAAAACATTTAACGATTTTTGTCAAAATCTTATAGGCATATCTTTTTTCTACTTTGAACTTGTACCTATGTAAAATATAGGTCCTGATAACAGAAACAAAAATGTAGCCTAGGAGAGGGTTTGGAATTGTGGGGATTACTTTTTTATCAATCCCTTTTAGCACATAGGTAGGCTATTAAACATACTTCAAAATAACACTTGCAATATTCATCATTCACTTGATTTCCAACATGACATTTTACATTATTTTGGGATAGGATCACCCACACACCTAAAATCGAATCTTTATGTGAGAATTACACCCCAAGGGAATTCATCACACGCGTTTAAAGAATCTCTTTTATGGGGATCATTTGCCAAAGACTATAAAGTTTACACAATGGTAATCACAATAATTTCCACATGAATTTATTTCTTCAAGGATTCTTATTCACATATGATACTTCTACAAGTCTTTTGATCCAACTAACATGAAATTATTGAACGTAAATTATGCCAAAAGCTCCAATCTCTACCCCTTATATACTTGAAGGAAAGAATACATGAATAGTCAACCACATTCATTTACATCTATTCCCCATGTATAAAATCAATTGTTGCATGCCACTTATAACATTTCATCTTTTTACATATAGGTTTCACATTATTGGGAGGCTAAAATTTGGTCCAATCTACATACTTGACCTCCCATTATTACTTATTCAAAATAGTTACCTAAATTATTCATAACCAACCTTTATGCCCCTAATTAAAAAATTCTCTTTGTAAGGCCCATGAAGCTCATTATTTTATTCCCCATTTTTATCCATCCTATTACCCCATACTATTATTTACAATTACTATTAATTATTTTGTTGTTATAGTTTTTAACTAATCAACTCCTAAAGAATCAAAAGGCGATTTATGTAATTTACCAAATTTGATGTTACAATTCACTTAGAAATATAATGTGCTCTTCTCACAACTACTTTAACATTGTGATAAATGTCATCAGCTCATTGCACAATTCAACAGCAATGGGCCATTGTGATTGAAAATCGTCAAAACACAAACACAACAAACAAAACATGTAGAAAAAAACATCATTCATTAAAAGGCCCTCTTTATTCATTCGTTTTTTCCAAAACAAAAAAATTGACACACAAAAAGTAGGCTGGAAATACCCTTACTTTAGTTACCCCGTCCATTATTATTCATTACCATTTAGGTTACACTAGAGTTTTCCATTATCTATTTGCATATTTGCTTTTGTAGGTTATCTTTGGCTTTCCAGAAAACATTTAATGCACTACCTTGGAGTCTTACTGGAGTCTCCAACAAAGAAATCTTGTTGTAGAATGTTGATGGTGGAAGCAGCAGCTGCAAATCAACATGGTTGTCAATTCGAAATCGATCCCATTTAGAGTTCATGTGGTAGTCTTCCCATTTCCTAAGCCTACATTTGCTTGGTTATCCTCTTGTCAAAGAGCTTGGTTGTTGAGTACAACGTTGCTTTCACCTTCATGAGCACAACTCATAAACTAGACAACACATGTCACGGGTTCGAGGGAAAAGATGAGAGATTCCAAGACCATTGCAACAACATTTGCTTTAATACTGTCGATATGTAGCCTATGGAATATGGGGTGTCGACCATTCTCAATTTTCAGATATTACAATGAGTAACAAACAACTTGCAAGATACATGTAAAGTTGATGAAGGAACTAATGGATTCGTCAACGTCCAATGGTACCAATGCTGATCCTTCTACTCCTCCAAATATTAATCATAATTTCGACCCTCTTTTATGCATCATCTCCAACATGTGGTTAGGCTGGACCCATGCATTTATGCCGACAACACTAATATGTTTGATTCAATTTGATCTTCCAATGCCTTACTTGTGAAGATTATGCAACTCAAATTGGAAAGAAAATGAAGATGGTGAGTAATTTTGGATTCTTTTATTACAAGCTTGCTTAGGCAAACAATATTAGCTATTGTAGAAAGAAGAGGGTTTTTAGTCATGGCAATTTTTACTAGCCTCAAAGTTTTTTTCTTTGGAAATCTATGAATCGATGGTTGTTGTTGTCATTTGTTTTGGCATCTTAATAAGAGTAGTAAATTAATTCCACATACATGCACTTGGAATGCAGGATATAGCTCATGAATTCAAGGTGCTGACATACTATTTTTCTCCATCCTCGACACACTTTGTTCATTGGTATTTGGACTCCCAAAATTGAATGCCGAATGCTGCATTCTTGCACAATTTGATGGAAAGCCATACACAATTCCTGGTTTTCCTCCAATTGTGCCCTTTGATTTGCCTAGGCTTTTGCTCGGAGATCAAAAACAACCAAAAATCTTGTTTTATCATGGGGAGTGCTTATGGAGGGGTATCGAAATTCTTGTTAATAATGTGTTTGAATTGGAATCTAAATCATTAAGGTTTACAAGATATGCATCATGGCAACTACAAAGGAAACCAAGTGAGTGAGTTCTACCATCACTATAGTAGGTTAATCAATAGTAGAAGATGGACTTAAGATGCAAAAGGACATAGCTGACAATTTTAAACAACGCCAGGTTTTATCTTTCTCATATACCTGCACACTTCAATTCATTTCTTTTTACACTCCCAAAATTCATGGATTATGTCAAGGGCTTCATCCTTGTAACATCGAATGGAGGGTTCTTGCACCATTCCAGGTTTTCTTCCAATTACATGCACCTTTAGATTTGGTTTTGTCTATGTTTTTTAACAAGGAAACATAGTAGAATTGAAAATTCCATCTTTGAATGGGACTGTTTTTAAGTAGTTGCCAGAGTGCTTGTAAATTAGTGTATATAAGTTGCAACATATTATGTCATCAAAGGTTTTTTGTGTGAATATCAAACTATTAACATGAACAAATATGAATTGAATCAAATATGTTGCATGGCCCAAGGCCAACAAATGATAATGCACAACCAAGTTTTGAATTTGGTTTTTGAAATTGTTGTTACACCAAGATATTATGAACCCACTTGAATGTTATTTATGAATTGTCATTGTTGCAAAGTGCCAACAATGTATTATCAAAATTTGAATCAACGAGGCCTTTTTCAGAGTTGTAATTCATGGTCTTTAGCAAAGGGCACGTTATTGTGAATTGATGTTGAAATCTCAACTTTTAATATGGTAAGGTAGCTTGTTGATTTTGATTCCACATTACATGTTTGGGGATTTAGGGTTAAATGTGGGACTTTATATCATAACGTTGTCCAAATCACCACATGCCATTGTTCCACTCCAAAGTTAAGGTTCATTTTGTCATAATGCTAATGTGGAGTCATATAAGTACTCTAATCAAATCTCGCATTTCATATAGAAACACCATTTAGTTCATTTGTTTGTACGAATGTCTGCAAAATATGCTTGATTCACATTAAGTTTTAGAAATCTCATAAGGTTTTAATTAGCCTATATGTAACACCATCAATAAGTAACTTTCCATTTTCATGTTTGGATCAAGGTGCAAACAAGATAAAAGAAGTTGAGAACACCTCTTGAGTTAGCTTATTTATTTATTATATTCTTGAACTAGTTACTCAAGATTGAATGAATAATGTTTAAACCAAGGTTGCTAAAAGGGCTTTGAGTGAACTAACACCCAAGTTGGTACCATGGTAAAATTTTCAAAATCCATTTAAATTATTTTTAAATATTATAAATTTCCCATGCTTAGACTAGATCAGGGTCTTTTAGTTCAATTCTAACATTTTTTGAACTTAATATGGCCACTAATAGGTCTCACTCAAAAAGGTCAAGGTACCCAAGTGGGTGCTACTTCAACATGGTTGTTAGAAAGGATGGTCCTTTGTAGTCCTAAAATTCCATTTTTTACCCATTACATCAAGATTTAGCCTTGAATTTACATTGTGGCTAACACTCTTTGTGCTTTTAGTGTTGTCCCCAATATCTTTGTCGTTATCCCTAGTGTTCCCATGGTTGACTTTAACATCCTCATCTTTTTTTGGCATAATGATTTCTCCCCAACATTCCCAATGGCCCTTGGCATACCTTGTTATTACCCCCAACACAATGTTTCTCTTAGGAATTTTTGTTTCTAGCTAAAGTGGTAATCATGTATTAAAAGATGTAAAAAAAGTGACAATCATCCCTTGGAAGGTTTAGCCAAAAGCTAGGAACCAGAAATAAAATAAAAACCTTTAATCATGATTATAATCTTTTATTCTCTGTTTCAAATGTTGAAAAACACCATCTTCAAAGAATATTTTTACTTGCACAAAATTTAATTCTCAATTTTACAATGTTTCTCCGATATTTTACCAAGCTTCTTTCCCATGTTGACTTTTCAAAAAAATTTCTAAAGCAGTCTTTATTTTTCTCACCGTACTTCCAGAATATTTGATACTGAATTTTACATTCCTATATCTTGCCAAGCTTTCCCATACTGCCTTTTCACTTCCCCTACAAGAGTTTTTAATTTTTTCACCGCCTACCACAATTAATTCTCTCAAGCTAGTCAGTTTCTCCAAAGAGAGAGGCAAAGTTTCAAAAGAGGCACATTCAAAATATAATCTTCTCAATTTAGGCAGCGCACCTTCATCCACTTCTGGAAATTCCACAAGGCTTGGACATAATATTTGAAACAATGTAAGAGCTGGAAAAGCACCACAAGATGTGAAAGATCTTGGAAGATATTCCAGACCATCCAAGTGCCATAAATGAAGTTCTTGAAGTTGTTTTAAAGAATATGCCATCTCAGCTGGCAGGGTTTTGACGCTCTCAAGCCCCAACTCTAAAATCTTCAGCTTTGTAAGTGCACATATGTTGTGAGGTAGCCCCACCGCTCGTTCTATTTTTCCATAAATGTTAAGTTCTGTGAGAACACTCAACCCACATATGTTTTCCATTGAAGCTTCAACAGTTGGATGTACATGATACAAACCTTTTACTCTTGCCATGACTGATGCTGTCTGTTCAGCCCATATCAAGTTGGAACACCTATGTGTGCATAATACTTGCAATGATGTGAGGCCAACCACTCCAGAAGGAAGATACTTCAAACTCAGACACTGAGATAGCTTCAGGTGTTTTAACACATGTAGTTTCCTTACTGTGTCCGGTAAATACTCTAGTTTCTCACAATAAGAGAGGTCAAGTGAAACCAAATCCTTAAGATCACCAAGTTCCATAGGTAGATACCAAAACTTTCCTCCACTTAGATGCAGAACCCTTAGTTTTCGAAAGCTCCTCAGGAAACTTGCTGGTAAAGAGACTATTGCATTCCCACCCAGTAGTAGAGACAGCAATTCAGGTGCACAAAACCTCCAAGGGAGTATCTCCAACTTGTTCCCTTGCAATGATAGTCTCCGAGCTTTCAATATTTCTTCCCACTCTTGCGGGAATGCTTCCAAGTCTCGACCTGCTCGATAAAGATAAAGCTGTTTTGCAGGGGGTGTGCCACTATCATTTTCGAGTATGTAGAAAGCCAGATCTCTAATCACATCATGCAACTTGAACTGTTGAATTGTCTTATCATCTTCAACCTTTACATTTGACTCAATGAATGATCGCCTTGACAACATACTCAACAAGGAAAATGCATCCGCTCTAGGATCATCTCCACCATATCCAGAAACCAACCCCTCCCCTATCCAACCCCACAAGATTTTATCGAAGTCAATGCTATAATCTTCAGGAAATGCTGCAAAGTAAAGAAAACAATCCTTCAAGCGCCGATCATCCTGAGATAGGAGATCATAGCCAAGCTTCAAACGCTCATACAACTTCTCTTCAACAGTCCTCTCTTGCAAGCGTGATTCCCTTAGCTTCTTCAGTAGTGGCTCCCATTGAAGTTCAGGTGAGGTCTTCCCAAACATTGCTCCACCTATAACCTTCAAAGCTAATGGAAGACCTTGGCACTCCTCAGCCACGCACTGTGCCAATGCCTCTAATTCACATGGAACATTGGATGGTGGTCTGAATGCATGCACACAAAAAAGCCTCCAACTATCCTCCTTTGAAAGAGGAGTCATATGCTCTTGGCTTGTGTGTGGACTTGCTCTTTCCAATAAAGACAGGTTTCTAGTTGTCAACAATGTGACACTTCCTTTTCCCTTGGCTAAGTCAAGTGAATCAAATGCTTCCTCTTGCCAAACATCATCCAAAACCAGGAACACTCTTTTCCGTCTAAACTGAGAGTGTAATTTGAGCTTGTAATCCTCTGCATTCACATTCAATTCTGGTTTCAGACCGAGTTCTTCACTTAGGCTCCGATATAGGGCCATTATGTCAGGAGTTTGCCCCACTGTGCGCCAAATGAACTTGGCTCCTTGAAAATGGCCATGTACCTTTGGGCTCCCATACACTCTTTGAAGAAGAAGAGTTTTCCCAACTCCACCCATGCCCCATACTCCCACATATTGAGGATCTGCATCACTTCCTTTTGAGGTCACCACTGTTTCTACCCTCCCCACATAGCTCTGCAGACCAAACATTGATTGAGGCAAGTCATGAATCTCTTGTAAAGGTTGATCACATTCTCTTGCCACCTTGACATTCAACATACAACTATCAAAAGGTTAGTCCATTTGTTTCTTATAGAAAAAATATTAATACATCATCACTGACTTAATGTGAATACTCTATACCAGGAAATTTGCATGGGGCAATCAATCTACACATTCAAAATCCATCAAAATCTCAAGCATTCTTGCTTACCTCCTAACAGAAAATTTCCATTGTATTTTATATAGTAGGTAATGCTTCTATGTTTATGCCATATTGAAACTAGGATATTGAAACTCACCTTTCCACAAGTAATGATAAATTGTAGAAGCAACTCATAGCTGGGATGTTCTTTACTCGGAGGCTTGCACACCTCCATGTGATCGGCATCCTCAACCTTGTAAAAATTATGTCCTGCTGATCGTTGTGCCGAGCTAAACTCCACCAAAATTCCCTAGTCCAGTCATAGAACCCAAATTGCACATGTCAGCACCCAACAACCCCAAATCATCACAGGTGTTCGGTTGCAAAAAATCCATTTCATCCAACACATACGTACCACTTGCTTCATTGGCCTGCCCTCACAAAAAGCATATATATTGATTCCGTTTTCAGCAACAATGTCATCAAAATCCACTGACAACTGTTCCATATCTCGTTGCCAGGGTTGAATGTTATCCATTATTCCAGGATGATGTCTGTTGTGGCATCTCAACAACTTCTTCACATATTCAGCAAAATTGCTTGATCCAGCATGTGGAACAGCATAGAAAGCCACCCCTCTCACATTACTCAAAAACACTTTGGCACACTGCACTGTAGCTTTGGACCAGGAATTGGTAGGATTTTGGATAGTTGATGCCCTCTTCAATTTTACAACCATGCTCTTCAACACCAAGCCTCCAAAACTGTGGCCTATTAACACAATAGGATGATGCCATTCATACCTGCACAAAACATATTCAATTGCTATGCTGATTTTTCAAGGGACATTTAATTGACTTCTACATTTCATATTTGTTAAGTCTATATTTATATGTGACTGAAATATATCTTGGGAGTGCACACCTCTGACATTATGCAAACAAACTGTTCCACACTCCTGCACTGCAGCTCTCCTCATGGCATTTTCAGAATTTAGCAAGGCCCTTTCTACTTTCAAAACCAAGCTTTTAAACACCAATCTTTAAAAACTTTGTGTATTTCCACAAATAAGAATGATTCAATTCAACCTGCACAATACATTACTGTGCTATGTTCATTTTTCAGGAAGCATTGCAACACCATCTATAATTAGCTGATATAGTACCACTGACGAGCATACAGTTTTTCTATGCAATATAGAGATGACCAAATGGTTGGGTTACAAATCTTATATCTGAAAATTTTAGTCACTTCACATATTTGTGAGTGAAACCACTACATTTGCCCAAGCATGCCATTTTGACAATCAAAGAGAGGTGACTTCGTACCTAGGATTGATGAGAGTCTGGAAAAGGTTATCTGCAATGTCTGATACGTGATCATGAGGGGAGGTTACTACATGTGCATTGTATGATACAGAGAAAATGCACACGGCTTCCCCCAAATCAAACGGCAGCCACTGTTGAGGCCAACATACATCATCATGACCTCGTTGTGTCCATGTGCTACTCCAGGCATCACTACTGTCATTTGCAGTTAATTGCAGCCCATGGAAAAACACCACATCCAATTCAGTCCTTTTCTTGCCTTCAGAAGGTGGCCATAGCTGATGCACTGGCCAATCACTCTGCCACCAAAACTCCACATTCAAAACAATGCACAATAACCGAAGTCCAACTCACAGCACCAGTAAGCATCTGAAATTGCTGAGGACAGGCCACCAATTGATTTATGAACGTAATAGAATGTGCAAATTAAACTAAAACGCTTGGAACTAAATTAGCACCACAGACTGGACCAATCTGCAAGGTGAAAGGAACTCACAGAACTAGCAGCCATGATGATCAAGATGGCTTATCATAGTTATACATAAATCCATGGTATGGTAAGACTCATAAATACCATGTGCCTTATTAGTGTCATTAAATGGTAAACCGTCATTCAACTTTATTTTTAAGAGCTGAGAATAATCCAAAAATCCTTGCTGCTTGCATATGTGGCTCTCATAACATATAAGAGGGATGTTGCTCTCAAGAACTAATGGCTTTTCATTCTTCATTGAATTGATAAGCATGTGGGGAGCTTCCATACAAATGGTGGTGATGCTTGCAAGCATCCATTTTCCTTTCATTCACAAGGAAAGAAATCCCTGACAAACTTGTGCAGTTACAAATATCATAACCTGTGGCACATTGTTGAACTCTTCTCTCAACTCCCAATCAAACAATAGAGAGTCAATTTGAAGCCTCTGTCACCTAGCCACAGATACATATACAGTACCACTCTAAAAGTCAGATTGTACATATTATTTGGAAGAAACCTGAAGGGTGAGAAAACAATACATAATATTTTGTTCACCTGGTTTTTAGCCCTTGAGTGATTGGATATGCTGACATGATTAGTAAACATTTGTTGATTCTTAAACAAAGAATTACTCATAAGTGATCAATAGTTCACAAATCATTAGGCCCTAAGCAAGAGATGTTCAGCCATAAACACATAAACAAACAGAGTCCAGCACCCCAAAATGTTGCATCATCAAAAACAATATCTGAAGTTCCTGCGTCTGGAAGTACCCTAAGAAGGAATAGCCATTAACAGATGACACGCTGAAAACTTTCCTTTGAATTTGGACAACGTAATCTCTTCAAAAAGAAACTTATATGCTTGGTACCTCAAAAATTTGGCGCATAGAGGGAGGTTTAATCATGCTGATGCAAAGGCAGTTTGTAGAAGACAAGCCTTCAAATAGTTCAAGGTCCTTGAGCAACAACAGGTAGGACTCCCTCCTTCTGGAATGCGATTTCTGCAACTCTCAAAACTAACAATTCAAGTGTCATTGGAAAGCAATTTACTTAACTGATACACCAGATTCCAAGTGTTCAGCAAACAATCAATGCGCAACCAACAAGTAAACATGACAGTAGGAGTCCTTCTATTACAACATCACAAATTGTGGATTTGTAGATGCCCTAGGAAATAAAGTTGCATGCAAGCTCGTCGCATACCAGGAGATGGTCATCGGCTGCGAGAATGGAGACTCCAGAGTAGTCAGAGTCGAAAACTACTAGCAAACCCTCAAACCGCCGAGGGTTGAGAACTATCGACGCTCGAGCACAGCGCTCATTTCTTATGGGAGACAGGAAAACCATCCAAATTAGCAATATAGCAACCGTATGCTTTTCCGTCGCTGTTCTCCTTGCAGAAACGACACAAGACCGAGACACACATGACTGATCTTCTGTACTCTCCACACTACATTGGACAGTACAGTTCAGTGAAGCTGCATGAAGTTCGAACACTGGTTCTATTATAGCAGACGTAAACAGCAAGGAGCATTCCAAACCCTTGCGATGATCTGATTTCACAATGGCAGGCCACACAATCTTCAGGGCTCTTCAATAGATGATGGAAATGCTTCCTACCGACATGCTGGACAGCTCAGCGGATCGTAGTCGATGTATGAAGCAAGCTCGCACGCGGCAAGTAGTATTCAAACCTGCTCTAGTAACCTGATCTCGCAATGGCAAGCTATACAATTCCGTTAAGCGTGGCTCAATCTTAGAGGCCAGCCAAGAGCTGTAAGAAAGCATAGTAAGTAGTACTGGGGTGAGCAGAGAAGATGAAGGGGAAAAATTCTCCTCCTGGCCTTCTTCTAGAGCGCTTTCAAAAATGCGTGCAAAAGAGGAGCCAATGCATTTTTCTAAATCGTTAGAAAACAAAGCATGAACAACTACCTCATGTTTTCTGAAAGGCTGCAATTGTATTGACTAAATGAGTTACATGTCTCAAGTTACAACCATAAACTATGAGTTATAAGTCGCAACAAACTAATTTCAAAATCTATCTGCACTCCAAAACTACTATTATGAACAATCTCTATGTGCACTCAGAAGCTACAATTTTGATTGTAAGACAAACTTTGAACTTCAAAACTTGATAGGAAGTACTGAAGTCTTGTTCAAAATCACTATAGTATACGCAGCTTTCTAACCCTAAAATAGCCGCCATTTAACCCTAACCTGGCCAGCATCTAACCATACTACAGTTGTCACCATTTAACCCTAACCTAACTCCTAAAAAAAATACGACTACAAGGGATGAATGTTAAGCGTATTCATTAACATGCGTCAAAAAAGAATAATATTTTAAACATGACGAATATCAAACACATTCATCGAACTTTGAAGATTAAGAAATAATAATATTTTGAACATGTATTGTTTGCTTCACATTCCTAAAGTGTACTTTAAAGCATCAACTTGTAATAATGCCTTCCAAAGTTATGGAGAGTACTTCTTTTAATTTCTATCTTTTTGTGTTTTAGCTTTTTTTCTCTAATAGCACCTAGCGTTTTTATAGTGGCAAAATTTCACATATTTACAACCTAAAAAAAACCTTTCTACCTCCTTATCCTAAATCAAGGCTTGTATTTTGTCCAAATCACCATCATTTGACATCCCTTTTGAGAAAAAAGTCATCTTTTCTATCAACGACAATGCAAGAGGACCACAAGATGTCGCTTTTTGAAAGAGGCACATCACAAGTTGCCATTGTGTTGCTACAAGCATTTTTGTGTTTACAAAGTTTTGCAAAATGGAGTTGCAATGTTGTTGCTCCCTTTTCAATCAACTCCGCAACAATGTTGTTTCCAATTTTTGACCTATTCTAATAAGATATCTTTACTTGTTTAGGTCATGGTTTTCTTAATGATAGTTCCTTGACATCAACGGTTTGAATTTTGTAACCATTATTGGAGCACAATGGCTATTGCACAAAGACCACAAACTTTGGAGGTTTAAGGTGAGTAGAAATCTTCCTTACAAATTGAATTTATTTTTATAGTTTTTTATTGTTGAAGCCAAAATCTTGTATTAAGCTTGCGATTTAAATAATTTGTGTTTGGAATTTTGGAGTTTCAATGTTGCAAACTTGGGATAATTAAATTTTAGGTTCAGTGATTATTTGGTTTTTTATCATTGAAGTTGGGAATTGGGATCTTGCATTAAGCTTGCTATTACATAAGTTGTTATTAAAAATTGGAATCTAAACATTGCACACTTATGAAAATCAAACTTCAAGTTTGGTGATTGTTACAAGAACTTTAGACCAATGAGCACTATTTACAATTTTCTAACATTTATTAATATCCTGACATCAATGTTCTAGCATTTATTAGTAACTTGGGGCCAATTTGCAACCCAAAAATGTTCAAAGTTGGCCCCAAGCTTTTTTGGCCTTGACTCTTAATGTAAAGCAGGCCTTATCCAACCCATGTAATTTTCATTGTTAATGTTGTTGACAACTATTTTTTAATCACAAATTGCAGTTAAAAAATTACATTTTTTTTTCTAGTCCCCCTCTCCTCACCCATTCCTTTTGTGTGAAAAAAAAAAACTCCCAATTGCATTGGAAATTGTATCAACTTAAATTTAGTCTCAATGCGCACAGGCCCCAACATAAAAAAGGTTTCAAAACTCATGTCAAACAAAAGAAAAGAAGAAAAGACCCGCAACCTACCAAGTTGGATTTTCAAAACACCAACCATTTACATGACATATGGGGCACAATGCAAAGGGACAATTGACAATTAACTACATGTTAGCCAAGTCGTTTGCTCAAGAAGTTGATTCAAATTTTAGAGAAATGAAAATTAATTATTGAATATTGGCATGAATTAATATCTCTTGTTTTAAGAACATTTGGAATTTTGTCTTGCTCCGCAAGAACATTTGATTTATTTTTATTTTTTCGATGCTTTTAGTTTTCATGCAAATAAGGAAATTTTATTTTTTGTCACACATTGCATCATATCATTATTACCCATTGGTCAAAACTCATTTGTATCAAGGTTATTTCAACATGTTATGTTATTGACATATGAGCATATGTTGTTTAATTAGGCTTCATGTGAATATGTTGACATGATTCAAAAAATTATTAACAAATAAATAGATGCCAATGCAAAACATAAAAATACAAAAATGCACATGGAAACAACCATAATGGAGTCATTTCAATATTATTCATGGTATTCAAATTTTATTTTGTTCTTATTTTTGTTTCATAGATCGTAATTTGTACAATTTTTTGGTATTTAAAAAAAATTATTCAAATATCATGTCAGAGTTATATGTACAAAGGGTGGGAAGGAGCAAATGTTAAAACACGTTATGAGTTTAATAATGATCCAATAAAAAATGTGTTTTCAACGTAAAATAAAAATGGAGGTTGACTATAAAATAAAAAATATTAAAATTTCTCAACTTACAAATTGGTTCCATCCCCCAAAGCTCTTAACAAATGTAAGAGCAATCCAATAATGAATTAGGGCCATTTGTTCAAAATTTATTGGAATATTGAGCAGGTGCATTATCCCCATGCCTCTAAACAATCATGTCGGTCAATACCATTGGAAATTAACCAAGCCCAACAACCATTTTGTCTTTCTCTTGGAACCTTGGTAATGAATCTTGCAATGATCCATTTTATTATGAATGATGCACAAGAACTCCTCCTTTGATGGAATGGATTTTGCTTTCCAACTAGGAGAAAATTACTTATATGATTATTGGTGTTTCTTATGCCTTTTGAGTTTCATTTGTGTTCCTTGTCATTAACATTGTTTTTTCTAACTTTAGAATTCATTTTTTTCGAGGACTGTTAAACTATGCATTTGGAAAAGGTTGAACCTTTGTTTCAAACATCCACATTGAGATGACATTTCCTTTCAATCAACTCATAACATATTAAGAGATTTGATCAATATTTTAGTTCCTTATTAATTTACAATCACACACATATTATAATGAAAATTATTAAAACTAATTTTATGCATCATCTCATATTTACATAATTGTTAATTAACATGAAAAGTTTACATATGTGTGAAATTTGGCATACATCATTGTTCCATTCTCGAATATTTTTCCATGTGTTTGGAATTAGAAGGTGAATGTTTTGTCAACCATATTTAATTCTTTTCATTTCATGTAGCATTATATCAATGCAATGTTCAATGAGTGATTGAACATTGGATTCCACTTCCTTAATTCCATAATGTTGTTTCTTCATCCCAATGTTGCCTTGTGGCTTATGTCTATAACCATGTTATCTTTCTTGTTTTCTACGACATGTAAATAAATTGTGCCAACCCAATGATAGTGTACTAAAAATTTCATGAATATCATTTCCTTGTATTTTAATGAATTTTCATTTTTATTATTATTCTTTCATGCAACATGTTTGGAACATCCAAAATATAAGATATTTTATTTCCAAATAACAAGTCCCAAAATTAATGTTTGATGATAGATGTTTTATTACAAGGAAAATGTTAGTTCTAGTTGATAGAGCAACATATGTGTCACAATCCTAACTTCAGGTTCGCGACTAAGTTTGAAGTCCAAAGGCCCAGGAAAGCAAGAGTGTGTTTAGGTGTGAAACCCACTCTCACAAATGGGGAAGAATGCAAAGGATGAAGCCCAATGACTCCCAAGTGCACTCCCACTTTGGGAATTGCACGCATATATATGAAAGTTCCAAATGTTTAAAACCTTGGTTGGAAAGGCAATCAAGCACCAAATTGGGCCCCCAATACACCATTAGAAAGGTCTAGAAATGTAGATGCTTCAAATCCCCTCTCATTATTCATTTAAACTTGATTTGACATGAGTGATGATCAAAAGAAGGGGAGCAAATCAAATTGGAAATTTAACTTTTAACCACAAATCCTTTGAAAGTAGGAGTCAAATGAGGTCTAATTGGAGCGTGCTATACAATGTTGGAAAGATATTTTCAAGGGCTATAAGATATTTCCCTTGCATTTTTTACACAAACTTGATTTTAAAAATATATGAGTGTCCAAAGTTTTGGGACACGAAAAGTCTCAGTTTTGGGACTTTCACTTGAGAATCCTAGGGAAAAATGACATTTGGGTGTAGTCTTCGCAGAGAGGCACAAAATATATTATAGGGAGGGGAGTGGTGCCTCTTCCCAAAGGTTGTGGGTTGTGTGAAACTTGTGTTTAAAATCAGCCCTATTAAATCCGACACACCACTTACATTCAACTTATATTAACTAGCCTTTTTTTTTGGTTGTGCAAGTTGATATCATTTTGAACTCTTATTTGTGAATTCATCCTAATCCCATCTCGAAGCTCTAGCACACCCTCCTACCGTCGAAATGTTACGAATTAGGGAGCATGCCCTAACTCTCTTATTTTTTCGTTGTTTTTAGTTTAAGACCCACCTTTGGGTCTCTTAAAGAGTTTGGGGGTGCATCACTATGCATGTGCTCACATTATAGTCGGTTCATCATACACATGTTTTTCAATCTTTGAAACAAAACTATCCACATTTAAATATTTATGTGTTATTTTAAAAATCGTGTGTTAATTTTTTTCCTTGCACCAATTGTTTCTCCTCATCATCTTCTAACATGTGATGTGGATCATAGGAAGAAAACATTGACAAAAAATAACATCCATAAAAAATTGTTGGAATCCATGGTCATATATCCAAATGGACATAATTTGTGATTTGTGATTTGGCAATTCCATATATTATTACTTTGACACGATTTTCATTAAGATTGTCATCAAGAAGAATTCTTTACAGCCACATGCAATCATCCACCCTTTAACAATTGTGATTCCATTGATTCAAAATGTCACATTTCCTTCCACACCACAAACTCCTTTTAATTCCAAAAACTTTGGCATCATTTATGTGACTTTTTAACCTATGCAAATGAAATAATTTAATTTGTTAATTAAAAGTAGTTAATTTTTAATTGATTCCTAATTAAATTTCAATAAATTTTAATTAATTCATAATTGACTTTTAGTTATGAAGGTTTTCAAGAAGTTTCTTTACGTGATGCACACATAAAAGCCTCCTTGAAAGCTTATTTGAACTAGGTCCCCAAAGGAGTATAAATAAAAGTAAAACCCTTCATTTCCTTAAGTCTATTCAACATTAGTTTTAAGCATGATCTTACACCATAACCTTGTCATGTTTTTCTCATGTTCGTGTTTACATATGTTAACAGAATAAATATCCATTTTCACATTAGTCTTATGGATTTCATGTTTTTGTTTTTAGTTTTTATGTTCTTATTTTTTAATCACATAATCTTGTCTTATTCCTTGTTTGAAAGTTACACTTAAACATTTCCTTTCGTTTTTGTTCTTATGGATCTTCGTGTCTTTGACCATAAATGATCACGAACTTGTCCAATTTTTCGTGGAAAATGGAGTTCATGAGGGTCATGAACATCAATGGAACATTACACAACCTAAATGGCATCACTAAGAACTCATAAAAACCATAATTGGTCCTCATTGCTATTTTTCCCACATCCTCATTTGTGATGAGGATTTGATAGTACCCCAATTTGAGATCAATTTGGCTCAAATATTTTGCCTCATTGAGATGATCCAATATATCATTAATGTGGGGTAGAAGATAATTGTTTTTTATTGTTATTTTATTCAATGCACAATAGTCATTACAAATTTTCAACTTGCCATCCTTTTTATCAATAAACAAAACAGGTGCCCCATAGGGTGACTTGCTTTGCCAAATATACCTTCGACTAAAGAAGTCGTTTAATTGTCTTTTAAATTGTTTCAATTCCTTTTGATTTAACTTGTAGAGTGCTTTAGACAATGGGGCCAATTTTCAAAAAATTGAATTCGTCCACAAAACAACTTAACACTTAACATTATATTAAGTGAGGGTCTAGCTATGCTTTGTGCCAATTACATTGTAATGGGGTTTGCCGCTAATGTGGTTTTGATTGTAAGTTGTTCCACTGCTTGTGAAATCGGGAACGAATTTGTCACCTAGCCCAGGTTTAGGGTTTAGGGTTTAAGAGACAACCCACAATTTCATGATTTATCTTACAATTCAATTTTAATAAATCGAAGGTTTCGCATTCATGAACCTTTATTTTGGCCATGAAACCCCATGGAGAAACAACTTACCTTGGGCAATGTAATTTTTGGCCAAATGTCCATTGTGTCACAATTAAAACATTTGACCTTAGATAGGTCCTTGTTCACCTTCTTGACTAATGATTCCTTGCCCACTAACTTTACCTTGTCACTTGGACACCCAGGTTTCCCTTGGCCCCATTTGTGTTTGTTGTGGTTTTTATATTCATTGTTTGGGCCAACTAAGTTCTTTTGGGTGATTTTGCTTTTGGTTTCACCCTTGGGATGTGCATGGGTTCATCCTCCATGCACTCCACCATCTTCATCAACCTTTGGCAAGTATTCGGGATGTTAATCCTTTGGTAGACTATTTTCCACACCTAGGGCTTGAGTCCATGCAAGAATATCAATTTTTGAACATACTCATCTTTAAGGGGGACCACAATTAGCATGCAATTAAAATCCTAAACATAGGCAGTTAATAGGCCCATATCGTCCCCTTGGGTGAACTCCAAAAGTTCCATCCCATCCCGTAACATAAGGTGGTGCAACGTGAAGCTCCCATCCAACCATAATTTGAACTCCTCCCACGTGAGGGTTTCAAAGAGGTTAAATGTTTTTTACTTTTGGGACATCCACCATTCCCACATGCATGCTTTTTCAATAGGGTTTGAATGAAATGAATTCATGTTTCATTAGTTTTGAAACATTATATTTCCATATACACCTTTACTTGGTGCAACCATGATTACACTCATTTGGTTTTAGTTTCCTTCCTTGCAAAGGAGTTTGGCAACCTTGCTTTGATGGTCACCTTGGTAGAACCCCCATTTGGGGCACTACCAATGGCACCCAAACCTTCCGTAATGCAGCCCATAAGCTTAGTTGTTTCTTGGTTTTGTGTAGTGGTTCCCCCTTGTTGGTCCACAAACACACAAAAGGCATCCACAAAAGCCAAAAATTCTTTGGATGAGTTCTCTACTTTTAGAGTCTCTTCTTCCCATTTTTCAGGAAATTTTTCCACAACTAGACATTCTAGGGCCTACTTGTTCACTTTTCTTGTCATTGACTAGAAATTAATTGATAATTAATTCGAACTTAATTAAAAATTAATTAGGAATGAATTAAAACGTAATTAAAGTGAATGAAGAGTCAACTGTAAATGAATTATGAATCAAATGGAAATGAACTAAAATTTAACTAAAAAATAATTAAGATTGAACTGAAACTAAATTAAAAGTTAGGTACATGGATGAACATTCAAATGAATGAAGTTTATGGCAATGGTATTCATGACATCACCTCCTTTTTTAGCGACAAGTTGCACGAGGAGTGAACTTGAGCTTGTTTAGATATCATTGATGAAATTCATGCACCTTTTCCATAACATTTAACAAGTTTTTGATTGGTTTTCAAATGTGCTCACTCACATCGTTATACCCATACCAATGAATAAGATGTTGAAGTTGAAGATTAAAGATCCTTCAATCCAAAATGTATTCCTCTTCATATTCATGTTCAACATTGACTTCAATAAGTGGAGGGGGATCATGGATTTTTCTTGGAATGGTAGACGCATGGTAAGGTTCCAACGAGGAAACAAGAAGCACAAGATGGATTCATGGCATTGATTTGTTTCACAATGAGGAATGGACCTAGCCTTTGATGATTTAACTTTCTAATGGCCTTATTGTCTTGATATGTTGTTGTTGAAAATAAACTTGGTCCCCGACCTTGAAGTTAGGTTGTTCCTTCTAATGTGCATCAACATTCTCCTTGTATCGCCTTTGCATTTCTTCAAGATTAAATACAAATTGCGCTTGAACATCTACCAACCACATGGCTCCATCCTTAGTTACTAGACTCATAACTTTGTGCACACTTTTTTAAAAAGTTATGCGAATGAAAAAATGTGAAAGGTATCACCTTAAAGGAAGGGTTGTTCATATGAAAGCAGTCTCGAATCTATGTGCCAACAAGGAAGTTACACATGAAAATCATGCAGGAAGAATGTAATGTGCCCATGGCAAGGCGTTGTGGTGAATGAACCATAAAAGTGGTCACATGGAAGAAATTTTATTGGGTCAAAATGAAACAAGATGTAAATCATTTTGTGTGCACTTGTGTTAAGTGCCTAAACATGAAGGTCATATAAAAAAAGAAGAATGGGTTGTATAGACCTTTACTAATTTTGAATGAACTATAAAAATGTGTTTCCATAGACTTCATGACCCAACTACCTGAATGGAGTGGAGTGGATGCCATCTTCATGGTAGTTGATTAATTTTCCAAGTTGGCAAAAATGGCTCCAACTCAAATGATCACAACTGACGCGCTCCCAAGTCACGGGGTGAAACCCACTTGAGGGTTTCACAAAGACAAGTTACGGAAAGTTGAACTTGGTAGCACGCTCCCGGCTTCCAACTCTAGAAAGGGGTAGAGGGTCGAGTTGGGAGCCCCGGGATTAGACTAGGAAGAGGGACTAGCTTAGCTCATGTGAATCTGCATC
>Ga0116231_10002768_pt1 | contig 36560 bp, 26 predicted proteins | sample S1TSphgellanicum_2_FD_89695 | JGI IMG/M metagenome (GOLD analysis project Ga0116231, IMG submission 89695) | Host-associated microbial communities from peat moss isolated from Minnesota, USA - S1T2_Fd - Sphagnum magellanicum MG | ecosystem: Host-associated > Plants > Peat moss > Unclassified...
TCAACTGTCAATGTATATAAACTGAAAGATAGGCTTCCGGAGAATACAGATGTTTGTATTTTGCAACTGGGGGTTCAAAGAGATGATTCCATTGGAGGAGTGCTCAGTGTTCCAAGAAAATTGCTGATGGGCCAATGAATATGGCTCTTTCCAAAAAAAAAAAAAAACATTTACCAGAGCACCCATGAACTAATTAATACAAATCACAATTAATTACCCATGGTCCTACACGTCTTTTGAAGTGCTTTATTCCCAGGACCCATGGGATACCATACTTGTCACTGATAATCGGCAGTTCTTGTCAATATATATATATATATATATATATATCTTTAATTATTTCAACGAAGGGGTCAAATAGCCCCAATTTGGACAATTTGGATATTTCAAAAATCTGATAGTTGTAAGTTCAGACTAAGTACCCTTTTACCTTGGAAGCTTTGACACTAATTATATTATTTTCAGAAACGTTAAATTTGAAAATAAAATAAAATGCATTGCAAAATAAAAAAGTTGCATTGCATTCTACTGTAAGCTACATAGCCAAACTTGGTGGCAAAGTATTCTACCAATTTTATCTGGATAATAATCTTCCTTCTGATTTTGTCTGCAAATCCAAGAGTAGTTGGATTCAATTTCCTTGTGATTTTGAGAATTTAATTGATTCCATTGTCACAAAATGTTTCTAGAATTTTAACAAAAAATTCAAATTCCAAAGATTGAAAATTTGAAAAATTGCCCTTTCACCCAATTGTGTGGTCTATAACCTACAAGAGATTAAAAATTCTTGAGTTTCATATTTTTAAGAATGAAAAGAAATACTTAAAACTGAAACCCTTTTTGTTGGTATAATCCAATTGCTAAGATAGTCTTTCCTTTCCTATCAATGAGCCAATCAGAGGTGTATTTTGAGGGTTGCAAGTTGCAACACCCTTCACCTTGCACAATGTCCTTATAGGAAAGGAAAAAGATTACAACACTTCACATAAAAGGAAGAAAAATATTGAAGTTTTCATCAGAAAGGGCCAAGTAAAACTAAACTTTGCAAATGAAAGGCAACTTTTTATTGGCAAGATTTAAGAGTTTAAGGCCATGTGAGGCATGAGCCCAAAACCACAATTAGATAAAAAGGTGGACTTGCTCATTCCAACCTGGCCATGGTTGCTAAAATGGTTTTTCTCTTGTGACCGCCACCCCCCAAAATACACTCACAATATTATAGCTCATTCATGAGCCATGAATTATATATGTAGTGTCCATTCCCATCTAGCCTTATAAAACTTTTCTCTCTCTTGTCAATAGCCATTATAGGTACATTTCACGACCCAATAATAAATAATAAAAGCTGTATTGCTCAATTTGGACTAGCAAAGGTAAAAAGAAGGTTATATTGCTCATTTTGGCCTGACCATAGGCCACAGTGAACCAGCACCTACCATGGCACCATCCACCGTATATGCCCATTATTACGCAGCTGCTGATGAACCTTAATGGAGTTAATATTTGGTTTCACCTTGGTAACCAATTCTGTATGGAAATAGGTCTCCTATATAGGTAGATAGGTTAGGAAAATAGATAACTACTAAGTAAGTAGATGGTTTACACATAGGTAAGGGCTGTTTTTACTACCTACCTACTAACAACCTGCTTTTGGGTTGTTAGTAGGTAGGTAGGAAAAAAAAAAAGCAACTGAGCTAACCACCATGGTTCGCCAGGGAACTGGAACCCAACACAAAACTGTTTCCTGACCACTTACCATTCATCCTTCATGGTGCACTGGTGAGTGCTGGTTCACTGTGGCCCTGACCATAGTACTACAAGAATTCACAGTTGAGAGTGCAAGGTGGCTGAAGATATTGGAAACAGTATGGGTAGCATAGACCATAGACCAGACTCCCGACTTGCCCCTGACTCCCGCCTCACCGCTGGACTCTAGACTCGCGCTTGTGGACTCCCGACTTGTGCTTGCGGACTCTCATCTCGCCCTGGGACTCCCGACTCACGGAGGGGACCCTAACAGGATGAGGTTCCTAAGCAAATGCCCTTGCTCAGAAATCTGTCAGATTTTGCTTAGCGTGTACTATATTAAGGATGTATAGAAAGGATATGTTATTTATCGAAATGCCCTTTCTAGGCTTACAGGGCCTTTACATAAATATGTGTCATCCTAGACTGACAACTTTCTAAGTAGGAGAGTGACCTATCTTTGGAGCCTTCTTAGATTAGGCTTACATTATGTTGTGAAGTCTGCGCGAAGGTGTCATCATAATCTGACAAGTTTTTTAGTACCTAAGAGAAGGGTTCATCTTTTGAACCTTACAAAATTTTGCCTTTCATTATTTTGTAAGGTCCTATTCAAGATGAGTAGGGTCATGCCCCACTCTGAGGGTTCAACCAATGTAAAGCGTCGATTTATTTTTTCCTGTGATGGGGCTCACAGGGAAAGTTTTTGAAAATTCAAAACACTCCACCCTTGGAAGTGGAAAAGTTCCACTTGGTAATGAGCCCTCTAAATACACCAGGTGCTTTACTTGTAGGGTAATCACTGGGGCCCTTATTTTGGTACTGCCCATGGCTGAGGGTGTTACTTGGTGTAACAATTGAAATAAATAAATAATAAATAAATAAAAATCTGTGATACCCAGGTAAGTATTACAGGAAAAAATGACACAAGGCATTTTGGAAAACAGAATGCCCACAAATATGAGCGTTTCATTTTCTGAAATGCTTTGAGTTCTTATGCTCTATAAGCATTCCTCCAAATAAGCTACAAATCTTGCCAGAGGTTTTTACTATTTTTGCGTCATCTTAATCTGACAAGAGAAGGGCCTATTCTTTTAACCTTGCAAATTTTCGATACTGGGCCTGTTGCGAGGACCTGAAATCCTGGAAAATTCTGAAAGAGGCCCTTCTACTCCAAAAATGAAAGCCCCACTCACCTCCCCCCAAAAAAACACAAAAGGCACAAATTATGTCAGTGACTCAGTATGTATTACAAGAAGTATGTGGACTATGGACTTTCTGTTTAATTTTTTAGTACTTTTTAGTTTTACTGGGTCAGGTGAAAAATAAGCAGAAAGAGGGCAACAAAACAATGAATGAACTAGAGGGTAATCCCAACAGACCAGATGGCTCCCTCCTCCCCGCCCCTTAACAACAGGTAAAATAAGAAATGTTTTATGAAATTCCGAAAAATGAAATTGGGGGGCCAAAAGAAAACTACATGGCTCTGCCTAAGATAGGTATACTTGGGAAGTTCAAAACCTCAAGAGTTTCCATTTGTGCCAGAACAAAAAAAAACAAAACTTCGAGAGTTCAAAATGGCCTGGTGAAGATTCCTCAAAATGTGAGGCAAAATGGGAAATTAGGTAGTGAGTATGTCCAAAGCAGGTTCTCAATTATGTCAAGGCTTTCACCTGCTCACAAGTGAAATTGAACAGGGGACGGTTGCACAACCATCGAGCCATCACCCATGAGAGAATTATGGCATGTTTGAAACCTGAATCAAAACTACAGTGCCCTACTCCTGTAAAAGTTCAAAACCTCATGAGTATAAAATAAGAAATGATTTATGAACTTCTCCAAAAAAAATTATAAAAATAGGACTGCAAACGTTTCTCAAATTGTGGGACCAGATGAAAACGACATTGTTCCATAATCTAGCTCCCTTTACACACACACACACAGGCAGAGTCAGAGGGGAAAAAAACAACCCAAAAAAAACAACCAAACAGATCAGGAAAGAAAGGAAAGCCAAAAAGCAGCTCAATAGTACCGTAATAAGAGTAGGTAGTGTGGTTGCAGCATCAAAAGTTTAAAATGTTTTTAGTTAATTTCCGCCAAGCTGACCCAAAAAACCCACACTTTCAACGCAAAATAGCACCAATTATTGTATTCACAAGTTCCCAGTCTCCTCCACGCCCCTCCGCCATCGCCACCATCTCTAGCTCCTGCTCCCTTTCGTTCATTCTTCTTCCTGCAACAAAAGTTATCAACGGCAGCAGTAGTATTGGTAATAGTAGTATTAGTAGTATTATTATGCTGATATCAGATCAGATCTGAGCTTTAAGTACGATTTGATCACAAGTTTTGTGCCCATTTTTTGTTGTTTGCAACTTCCTCCGTCTGGTTCCTGTTTTTTTTCCTTTTTTTGTTTTTCGAGACAGTCGTGGAAGAAGAGGAAGCATTTGCGGATTCAGGAGGGAGCTGCGCAAGGATTTTTATTTTTGTTTTATTTTTTGGGGGGAAGGGGGGATTTGGTCCTTTCGCAACTTCGACGGTATTTTGGAGTTTCTTTGCAATTTCAGCGACATTCATCTGTGACGAGGAAATCGTTCTGCGAGTTCGGTAGGTTTTTTTTCTTTTTCCTCCTCCTTTTTCTTCTCTCTTCTCGAGCTAAGCTTACAAGCTTCTTTGTGATAGTCCATTTTGAAATTAATGAATCCTTCTTGTGTGCTCCCCTATTGTCTTGCTTGTTGAGGTTATTGAACTGCCTTATTTTTTCCCTTCCCCTTCTTGCAGTACTTGTCTTGTTTGCCTCGTGCGCATGCTTTTGCTGCTTCAATTGATACCTGTGTTGTTGTAGGTAGCAGGTTGAAAGAACCTGCTTTTGCTTGATAGTTTGAAACCCTAACTATTGGACAATGCATTGGATCCAAATTGTTTGTGAAAAGTCCTGTCGCAAAACTGTCAAATAGGGAGTTTGTCATGTTGAGGAGGAGGAGCCTCAGAAGGAGTGATCTTGATCATCCTTCCTCGGTGGTAGTTGTCTCCGTGGAACCTCCTGCTGACAAGACTTTCTTCTAGGAGTGCAGAGCTCACTTTTTTTTCTGTTATTGGATTTGGCAGATCCATATTGCACATCATCACTTTGTTTGAGACCAGAGTGGCACATTTGATTGAGCTGCCCTGTGTGAGGGATTCTATCTTGGCAAAGAGGTCCACATGCATGTTTTGAGCACTGCATGTTTTGAACAGAGTTTGATATGCTGTTGTTGTGAGCAGCTATATACTCCAACCACAAACTTTCAACTAGCATTATTGAATTGCAATTTCTGTTCTGAAGTTTTGAGACTTTATTTGCACTCAAGCTCTGTAAGTTTAGTGGCAGCAAAGTTAAAGTGTGGGGTGCTTTGCAATCCTTGTCCTTTGCAGGTTTTCCCTTTGGGTTATGCTGCTTGCTTGAAAGGGCTTGTGAGATCAAGAGGCAAGTGTGATAAAATAAGCTTTGGTTTTATGTTTGTAATATTAAGGCAAAGCTTGTGCAGGGATGTGCGAGACAACAACACTAGCAGGAGAACCAGAAATCTGTGACATGGAGGAACTGTCATCTGTGTCAGATTTGGTGTAGGCTGAGAAAGTGATGTTCATCTCTGTTGAAGTGCAGGTCATACACAGCTCATTAGTTGCAGCAGGGGAAGGAGCATTGCATGGTTGATGTATCAGAGGAAGTATCAAGGATAGTTTCTGGGTGTACTCGATTTTAAGGGACAAAACCTGCATGATTCTGCACAATGAGATTGAGAAAGCTGAAGAGAGCTCTGAAGCTCTTGGTCAATAAGTAGAGGGTTGAAGATACCTCTCCCTTCTGTCTCTAGTAGAGCTGGGAGTTCCAGAGTCTTACAGACTGTATCTGTGGCGTTTCTTCTCTCAAGGAGTGGAGAACTGAGCACAGGGTGAAGCAATGGATGGTGGGAGATTTAAACTTGGAAGGCTGTCATCCTTAGCACCTGAGGATAGGTTGGAGGATGCCTTGTCTTCAGCAGAAGCTGACAAGCTGAAGACAGCCAAGGATCTGGAAAGTGTAGCCGAGTTGCTGTACTGTGCTTGCAAAGGTGATGTCCAAGGCATTGAAGGGTCACTGGCCAAGGGTGTGAATGTAGATGCAGCGGACTTTGATGGCCGCACAGCTTTGCATTTGGCTGCCTGTGAGGGCCAGCTGAAAGTGGTTGAGTTCCTGATCAGCAAAGGGGCAAAAGTGAACCCTGCAGATCGTTGGGGTAGCACGGTATGTAGATGTACTTTGTGTCTGGAGTTCAGAGATTTCTTTCCATTTTTCAGATATGTGCCAACTGCTATCTGATCCTTTGTACTACAAATCCATCAGATAGCAGTTGTGAACAAAATATTTTGGCCTTATATCCAACTCCTGCTACTGTTGTTGTGGTCACTTTGGACCACACGGCAGTCAACTGCACTAAGTTGTTGTACTTTATATGTATTGCTTGCTAAAACCCTGGTTTGGAAGTGCTTTCAATACTGTTTGTACCTGAACTACATTATAGAGCATTGCAGACATGGGCAGCAATGAATGCTGAAGCATGTAAGTGCTGAATGGTGCCCCAGGTCCACTCTGCAGGGATTAAAAAGAGAGCTAACTAGAGGCTTTTGCCCTGACTACTGTGTCTGGAATCTCATCTTTATTAGAGCACAGATCCAAGAAATTATATTTCTTGGTTTAGACTCTACAGAGGTGTGTCTGTGTGTCATCACATGTTGGATGTGCTACTTGGCAGCCCTTGGCAGATGCACAACATTACAAGAATGCTGAAGTATGCAAGTTCCTGGAAGAGCATGGGGGCAGATCATCTGTATGAGATCTATTCTCTCAGTCAAGTTCATTGATTTTGGTATTAATTGAATGGTCAGAATTAGGTGATTAGCCATTGTCTGCATATCCACATTGCTAGTGGAGGCCAAGAGGAAAACCAACAGAAAATCATTGGAAATCAGTGAAGGGTTGAGGTTTGAGGTAAATGAACCATGCATCTTTAGAGACCTGCGTCAAGAGCATTGTGGTTTATTCACAGCTCTGCAAAGACAGATTTTTGAGATGGGTACTTGTTGAGAGAGAATGAAGACACTTCTGACATGGCACTTGTGGCACAACAGAAACAATCTTTGCAGGTGAGAAGTCGAAAAGAGGTTCCAGAGTATGAGATTGATCCTTCAAAGCTTATTTTTACTAGGACCAAGGTGCTAACTGTAAGTTCATTTCAACCCTCTAGTGTAACTTTCCTTCTGCTAGTTTGAGTTAAGGGACCAGCTACTGCAATTTTGAAAGAAACTGATATGTGGTAGTTGATTTTGATGGGGATCTTGATGGCAGCTTTCATGGATTGCCACTTATATTCCTCAAGAGTCAAATGTACGAAGACTGTCTATAATAGTATACTTCATAAGAACAGCAGGGTATGAATTTGGAGAGGTAGTCATAATGTCACTCATATGGCTTCAGTTGTATTCACATGTTCCTTGTACATGTGCACAGGGAAAGTATCGAGTGGCAATTTGGCATGGGACCAAAGTAGCTGTGAAAGAGCTGTACACTGGAGATTTAGCAGATGAAGGACTGTAAGTCTTCTCCTATTTGTTCTGCCATTTTTGAACCAGCAGAGACAGGTGGAGCTAAAGTTGGCATTTGCCAATGAGCCTTAGGTCATAGAGCTGTCCAAAGATCTGTAGATGGGGACAAAAAGAGAGCAGGTATACAATTTTAGGTGAACAGGGAGACCACAGATGTAATGAACTATGTTAAGCAGTAAAGAATTGAGAATGTTTTACCTCCATGAGGTTTCTTTTTGAACAGGTGTGAAGGTGCTATGTGAGTGCTGAAGACATACATTTCTTGTGGCCTGCAGGAGACAGTTTAGAAGTGAGTTGGACCTTCTGCAAAAACTGAGGCATCCCAATGTGGTCCAGTTTCTTGGAGCTGTGACTCAGAGTGCCCCTCTGATGATTGTCACTGAATTCTTACCTGGGGTAATGTTGTACCCTTTGAAACCATCTCAACCAGACTTGAGTGTAAACTCTAGTTCTTTCATGAGAGTTGAAATGTCATGAGGTACCTTATTTTTAGAAGGCAGGTGGAGGAGAGTGGTTTGCATTCATTGGAGGATAGTGTGACTGATGTTGGAAGAGTTGACAGTTGGATCTCGCAGAGCATTTAAAGAAGGGGCGGCTGGACCCAGAAAAGGGAGTAATCTATGCACTTGATATTGCCAGGTACTCCAATATCTTTCTCTCAAAGTTCTGGATAGCCAGTAGCTTGCTTCATTTGTGGACAATCATTTGTCCCCATGTCACTTCATGGCACAATGTAGATCGCCTGTTGGCTGGAATTGGCTCCTCTGTGTTTTGTCCCTACCTCATGTTTTGAAGTTGTATATTTTGGTATGTCTTCACTTTCAAATGTGAGGTACTACTAGTTATGCTAACAGCCAGCTTTTGGACACAGGGGAATGAATTATCTGCATGAGCACAAGCCAGAAGCCATTATTCACCGTGACCTCAAACCCAGGTGAGGGCTGATGTCAGTTGCTAGTCAATGCTGTGAAAATCAGCTCTGATCTGGCATTGAGACCCATTCAGGTTAATTCACATAGTGATCATCTTTACAGTTGTTGATTGAGTACTTTGGGGGAGAATGAATCTATATTTGTGGATGTGGGAGGAATTCACTGCAATTACTCCATTTACTCCATTTACTAGGCACATAAGGGGCCTCCCATGGACAAACGCTGAAATAGGATATCTTGGCCTTCATGCATGTCTGAAAGAACCAGATGACAGTTGCTGGAGCTGTCAAATGTTTGCGTTTGACTGGATGCACTTGGAATATATTCAACAGTGGGCTCATGCCTGTCTATTTGGTTTGGTTGCTAGAGTCAAGGGATAGGGGTTGGATTGATTTTGACAGTTGTTGTGATGCCGTAGAGAGGTCCAGCAATCTGTTGAGGGATGCTAAGCACCTGAAGGTGGCTGATTTTGGGCTGAGCCTTCCCACCCATGACCCAGACACCAACGATTACAAAATACTCAAACGAAAGGGTACCTCCTGTAAGTAGCCCCAAACCTTGCACAAAACAGTAATAGCATTGTGGCTTTGATGGTTACTTTGTGTGCCTTGATTACACATTCTTGATGCGGGTTAGATGGTGGTGAACTAAATGTGGTCAGGGCCTCATCCTGTAGGTCGTTATATGGCACCGGAGCTCTTTCAAGACCGCCCATACAACAAGTGTGTTGATGTCTTCTCCTTTGCTTTGATTGTTCAAGAGGTCTTACTCTCACACTTCAATGTGTATCTTGTTCAGTTATATCCAGTGACTTTGTGCAGCTTAAGTTATAGGTTGGTGTAATCCTCATAAACTATGGGCATTCACAAAGCTAACCAAGTTCGGTGTTGATAGAAGCTTGTACTTTAAACTCACGATGTCAGGCAGTAGTTTCTAAAACTTGGTAGATACAATTTGCAGATGATGGAGGGGGTCCGCCCATTTGAATCACAGGAAGCAGAGGAAGTGGCCAAGATATATGCTAATGAGAACAGGAGACCTCCATTCAAGCACCATGCACGACGCTATCCAAATGGCCTGAAAAAGTATATCCTTGTTCCCTGAGGTTTTAGGTGTTAAGCTATGCTTCAGTATGTCAAATAGTGCTGAATTGGGGCAAGGTGTTGAGGGGTTCAGAGTAGAAGAAAGGAAGTCAGAGGAGTTCAGGGTTGCTCTTTTTCTCTATGGTTTGAAAGGGGGTTGGTCCAGTTTTGTGGCACTGAGAGGTCTTCAAGCAGCTGATGCTGTGCTACCTAGCAAAAGGTAGCAAAAGATTTGCTATTTATGCAGCTTAGGTTTTGTTCAGAAGTTGACCTTCTTGTTCAGGGGTGCCATTCTCCTCATCTGCGTTCTTTGACTCTCACAGATTAATTGAAGAATGCTGGAGCTTTGAACCGATTGACAGACCATCTTTTGCTGATATTATCAAACGCCTCACAGACATCCAGTCTGAGATGGGGGGCAGACGTTGTCTGGGGATTCCAATAATGAAATGCATCCCACAGGATGCTTGAAGTTCTGTCCTGATTCACCTGGCTGAGTGCAACATGTTAGAAAAGAACAGTTGAGCAGACTGGACAAGAAAGCTCCTGGCTTACATAAAGGAAGTATGACAAAAGGATACCTGGTTAGTAAAGCTTTGTAGGGTTCTCTCTCTTGGAATGACTGCTATTTTTCTAAATCTTTCTTTTGGAGTTCCCTGTACTCTCACTACTAACAAAGAACCCTACCCTAGCCCTGCACATTGGCAACTTGTTTATCCCATTTCTATTTGCTATTCAGGTTTGACTTAAATCACAACCCTGGAGATGGATGTTCTCAATACTTATCATGATATTATTAGATGTTCTATGATATGTGCTATAATGGGTTGTTCTATGTGATAAAACCAAGACAAAGTTTTTGCAATCTTGGTTCTCTTTCATCTTTGATGCAGATGTTTCAGTCTGCTGGAAACATACATCTGCTGGAACACAGAAAATTGCTGGGGTCACAAATTCAGACATGGAAGGTTACTATTTTGGTCATTTTCAATGTGGAAAATATTTTGTCTTGGACTTCTTGGTAACTTGAATGTTTTAACTAGTATGAATGTATGTTTACTCAGTGATTTAGTGAGCAGAAGAGGGGGAAGATGAGCTTCTCTGTTCATCAGAATCCTGTCCCTTTCCTTCAAGGGAAAATTGTAGTTGATTTGGTTGTTATGTGGTAAATGGCATAAATGTATCAGGTGATGGCAATTGTGAGGACCAGCTGATCTGTGGGTGGCTGTATGCTGGGTCTGGCCAATGGCCATTATCTGGTGTAATTGAGGCTGCAAGCTGGGTCTGACTAATGGCCATTATCTGATGTTGTTGCCTCTTGAGAATATTGACAAGATAGCCAAATAGTTCAGGAATCCATAATTTCTGGCATATCTGATGAGTTAAAATCTCTTACCTTTCAAATTGCATCATAATGATTTGTTGGGTGAAAATGCTTTACATCCAAGCCCAAAAAAAAGATTAAAAAGATTTGTGTGATCAAAAGAACCTATTCCTTATAAAATGGAATTTGTGAAAAACAACGACTTTGTAACTTCTAAAAAATGCATGGGAGCAAGCTACTCTTGACAAATTCCATCTTTTTTTTTGACAGTCAATTTATGCTATTCCATATCTAGAGAATATGACTAATTTTAACCATATGGATTCCACTCTACTGATCCTTAAAATAAATTAAGGTGGGTTACTCATCCGTGTTGCTATACTTTGCTCCTAGTAACAGGGGAACTCCAAAATGATTCCAGGAAATTGTGTTAAGTTATTGTATTATGGATCACTCTAGTAAGTCAGAAAGGATGGAAAAATACATTGGGTAATGTGCCCTTAGAATATGCTATGGAAAATATGTGGGGTCTTTAGATTCACAATAGCATTCTCCTCATGCTTTACATTTGGTAAAGCTGTGGCACAATGGGTACAGCCGGGGGGTGGGGACCTTCCTAAAATGTTGAGGTTGGACTTGACTACCTCCTCATCTTAGGCCCCTTATTTTGGAAATGCCCCTACCCTGGTGCTTTACCCTATAGAAACAATATTCTGAGCATTTATTGATCCACCAAGAATATTCCTTTTGGAATTTTTAGTCCCTTCTTACAATTGTGGGTAGATGAAAGTTTGGATTACACCTATGGATGAGAAGATTGCACCTATATATAACACACATTGAGGTCTCATTATGATACTTTGTAAGTTTTTTCCTTGATGAAGTAGGTGGTGGTATGCCAATTCCACACCTTTAGGAATGCTACCCACAACAAAAAGTGAAAGCAAAATGATCCGCCCTTTAGATGACCTCCATAAGGATGATAAATATTCAACATATTAAAATGGAAACATGGTGTTTACCTTGGTGAAGCCCAAGTGGATCGTTCAATTATGTAATAAATGGACTCTATATAACCCAAGAATGTAGGGACACCAAAGATTAGCCCCTTTCTGGGTGCATCCCAATGTCTCTACCCTGAAGGCCAGAACCAACAAATTCTGATTACATTCTATATTCATAATATTCATTAATGTCTATCAATGGTGAAGAAAGCAGATTATGGTTTGGAATGAGGCTTAGTAAATCATGCCACCACTTTATGGGAATGTTGGTCACCTTAAGCAGCTCTGCTCAGGGCTTGCTGCATTCTTTGGTGGAACCCTGAGGCTGAACACCCATTCCCTAGTACCCATTCCCTCACTTTCTCTTGAGAGGTGTTGCATTCAAAATTGATTTGAGACAATAAAACATGTAATTTATTTTTCTTGTAAAAACATGTAAAACTATGCTGCACAATTCAAAGAAAAATCGTGCAAGGTGCAAATAGACAAGCCCAAAATAAGCCAGACCACAGCTTGTTGGAGGGGGGGGAGAGGAGGGGGGTTTGTCTTGTGTCCCTTTTCATATGTAAGATAAGGACCTAGGCAGCAATGTTTCTTTTAATGATTTTGTGATGTAGCCAAAGTTTCGATCATTCAGAAAATAATTTAGCCAAATTTGGCTACATGCTTGATATGTAAGTTTTTTAATTTTAAAAAATCCTTCTATATTCTTGGTTACCTAGTGGAACTTATAATCAAAATCTCGCAAATTTGGGTTTTTTTTCTATACAAAGATCCTTTGAAGAGGTTGAAATCATATTGTTCAGGTCAAAATTTGGTGAAAATTCGTCAGTAAAAGAACCTCTGCTATGAAGTGGGCCGTGTGGTCAGAGCCTAGAGGGCCACACCCGATAAAAAAAATTTAGACACTATCATTTTTGACATCACCTTTGGATTTTGGCAAAATAGATCTTACACCAAAAAAACCCTAGTGCAATAAATCTTTAAGAAAAGCCCAAGGCAATAATAAATCAATCAAATTAAATGCCATTTACATTATTCTGTCATGTAAGGTGTCATCCATTATCCACATACAATGAGAAACGATGACCACGTCATGGCCCAGTTCCTATCATACTTTCAGCCCAAAAGGCTGGTCTTCACCTAATAGTCTTTGTCCTACCACTTTGCTTCACAAATTAAACTTGTAGAATACACTAGGTGCACTCTCCATGATATTTACACTAATTTTACTTAAGTCTCAAATATAATTGCACTTCATATTACCTCATTTAATTTATTTATAGCTATTTATATTCTTTAACATAAGATGAGAAAATGAAATGAAGTCAAAATTACACATGAACGGAATACAATTAGATTTATATCTATGGAATAGTCTTTGAAATAAATGGAATATCAAATCATTTGCGCACCCCTTTACTTGGTCCTAGAATTTGAAGCTCAAAATAGTTTAGTCTTTCAAGGTATCTTTAAGTTATTAGGTGTTTGAAATCCAAAAGATTTTAGTCTTTTGAAGCTAGTTCTAAGTTACTAGGTCAATGAAGGCCTTAAGCTAGTCCACTTGTAGACCCAAGTGAATGCCTAGTCTTTGTCTAAAGGGCAGCAGGGCCTTAATAAAGGATTTTGAATAGACCAAAGGGAATGCATAGTCCTTGTCTGAAGGGCTGGCTGCATAAAATAAAGACTTTCAAGTAGACCCAAGTGAATGCCTAGTCCTTGTCTGAAGGGCTGGCTGCATAATGACCTTGATAATAAAGGCTTTTGATTAGACCCACGTGAATGCCTGGTCCTTGTCTGAAGTGCTGGCTCTATAATGGCCCTAAAAAGGCTTTCAAGTTGATCCGAGTGAATGCCTAGTCCTGTTCTGAAGGGCCACAAATGGCCTTAATAAAGGCCTTCGAGAAGCCCAGAAGTGCGTATGGAGTCAGCGAAGAAGATGGCCACGAATGTCGTCGTTGTGCTCTCTCGTGGTTTCCTGTCTCCACCTCCGTTCCGATTGTCTTTTTTGTAGCAGGACGTTGTAGTGGTAGAAGAAGAAGAAGAAGCTGAAGTCGGGCTGCTCTTGAATGTGATGTTGGTCCGACACTTGATGAGAAAGTAAGGAGTTTGAGGAGCAGAGTTTGAGCCACTTTGGAGTAGGGAATTTGGTAGCTCCATTTTGTGGAAGGAGGAAGAAGCAATGGAAGTAGCAGCAGCAGAAGCAGCGGTGCCCATCGCCGTGCCTCTCACTTCCTTGAAGCAACTGGAAAGTCGTACTTTATTGGCTTCGTCCACCTACCTGAAATTCGCCACAAGCTCCTTTCCACTGCCGTCATCCTTGAAGGCTCCGGATCGCCCACGCTTGCTGGTTTGCCATGACTTCAAGGGAGGCTACCAGGAGGATAAATGGATCCAGGGCTGCAGCTTCAGTGAAGCGTATAGTCTGTGGCATTGGCATTTGATTGATGTGTTCGTTTACTTCTCCCACTCGCTTGTCACACTGCCGCCCCAAGGGTGGATCAATGCAGCTCACAAGCATGGGGTGAAGGTAAGTAAATTTCTCATTCGCGTCTGAAGTTTGCTGTAGTTTTTGCCTTTCTCTAGGTTTAGTTCTTCATCTGTTGTTGCTGAAGATTGGATTTTAAGGATTATTTCCTGTTTTTCACAACAGAATGATGTTTCAGATGCAAGTTCAATTCCTCTTTTTTTTTTCTTTTTTGTTTGCGGGGTCTGTTTTGTTTGGGTGACACAATTGCACCTCTGCAAGTGCCAGGAGCTTCAAAGCACGAGGCTCAGGTATTTCTTCTCCTACTGTGGTTGTGAGCTTCTTGGAATGCGATTGTTTTTGCTGAGGCTTGGGTCTTTGGCACTTTGGACAGACCTTTAATGTGGCATACATAATATATTGAATCTTATGCTGGCTAGTTTTGTACAGGTCAAGAGGAACTCTTTTTGAGAATCATTGGACACCTGAAAGAACTGAATCAACAAGCCAGAGATTTTAGTCTCTGGAGGTCTAGAAGTATGCTGCAGAATTTGTTTTGGTTTGTTCACAAAAAGAAAAATGGCAATTTGCACACAGGTACTAGGGACATTTATCACAGAATGGAAAGAAGGCACTCAAGTGTGCCATGAATTACTGGCATCCTCAGAATCATGTCGGATGTATGCATCTCGCTTGGCAGAGCTTGCAGAGGTGTTGGGCTTTGAAGGCTGGTTGGTAAGGATGCTGCCAGCTTATGTCCACTTTGTACAACTGGCCAATTTTCCTTTTGCAGTTTTGTTTTCCTTTTTGAATTGCAGGAACACTCATTTGTTCTGAAAGGCACAAATTGAAGTGCGTTGAGCTTATTCTCAGCCTATGTGGCTGCATTGATGAGTTCTTTCCTTGGGTCACAGATTAACATTGAGAATGTAGTAGCTAAGGGAGACATTCCACGCTTGCATGAGTTCATTCAGTACCTCACTGATTGCATGCACAAACAATGTCCTGACTCCTTAGTGATCTGGTAAATGCCTCTACATTTCCTTTCTTTTTGGATATCTTGAAGGAGTAAGATGAACATGTCCTTGAAGACAAACAGATATCGTAGATTGTTTTTAAAATGGCCTTTTGGGAGGCCTTAGTCAATTGATCAGCTGGTCAAGTAGAGTGAACTGGAGTTGATTTCACTGAGGAGACAAAATATGTGTTCCAGGTATGATGCTGTAACAGAAGATGGGAGGCTGGATTGGCAAAATTGCTTGACTGACAAAAACCACAAGTTCTTTTCTGATTGTGATGGCCTATTCACCAACTACAGTTGGACAGTAAGTTCTACTGGCACTTTGCTGGACTAGGGGATGATAATTCCACTAGTGCTGATGGTGACTCTTGTCTGTCTTGGGATGAGCAGAAAAGATATGCAAAGGTGAGTGCTCATGAAGCTGGAGAGCGGGCATATGATGTGTACATGGGGGTAGATGTGTTTGGTCGTCATACGTACGGCGGCGGCGGCTTTCAGGTCCACTTTTTACTTGCAGCTTCATTATTGATTTCAGCAGACTGGTTGAATGGCTAGTAATCTGCTCACTCCTTACTGCTAGATTCAAAAGGTCCAGTGTTAGCTGTGGGTAGAATCTGTTTGTCTTTTTGGTGTTCATTTGCAGGATTAGGAGGTGATGTGGTATTGTCTGCCTGAGATGTGGGAGTAGAATGACCACAAGCCTACCGCTGACAGTGAGCTGAGTTTGATACAATGTATGAAATCAAATGAACTATTTGGATTGTTGCAGAGTGATGTGGCACTCAAGGCAGCACAGGAGGCAGGAGTTTCTAGTGCCCTGTTTGCTCCTGGCTGGGTGTATGAAACCAAGCAGCCACCTGATTTCAAAACTGCCCAGAACAGGTTTCTCTCACATGAATGCCCTCTAGGTTGAACTCTCTAGAACATCAGAAAAAGTCTGTTAGGTGGTTGTGCCAAGCCCAACAGCAAGGCAACAGAATGGGAATTTGGTGCCTTTAATGTTATTAGTTTCCACGAATACAGAATATAATTATTCCATGTCTGATGTAGGTGGTGGGGTACCATTGGACAGTGCTGGCCCATTGCTCGGCTTAATCCAACTATACTACCTTTCTTCTCTGATTTCAATCAAGTATGCTAATCTAAAGCATTTGTGTGCTTTCACAATGTGAGCTAATAATCCACACAATTTTCCTGCTTTCACCAGCTTCATACAATAGCACAAATGGCCTGATATATGCTAGTATGACCCCAGAGGTAAATTACTCCATTGCCCTTGACAAACTCTGGGAAAATTTAGTCGCTGGGTTACTATTTGATGCTATCAACATTCTATCAACTCTCCTTGCAACACAGAAACCCTGCACATACATGTTGGGGTATTCTCTTGGCATGAACTCACAGTAATACCAATCTCCAAATGTTTGGGGCTCAGGGCAATTAGATCAATTGTTTAAGGTTTATTGCTAGGGTTAGGACTGCTCTTGGGGATCAGCGTGGGCTGAAGTAGTACTCAATAGGGTTGTGGCAGAGGTGTATTTCTGGAAGGGAGGGAGGTGTCTAACCTCCCCTGGTTCAACCTTTCTTGCCAAAATTTGCAGGTACTTCTCTCAATCCACTCTGCAGACAAGAAATTCTATTCCAAACTAGGTGTAGGCATGGTTGATTGATTATTGCTTCAATTTGTGATTGGCAGCCACTTCTTCATGTACTGGAGGATACGCAACAATCCCAGCATCAAAGTTTCGAAACCAGCGTAAGGTGGAGCCTTTCACCATTTTCATCTTAATGCTGAATTGCAGTGAAAGTGTTTCCACTATCCTTGTTGATAGGACATGACCTACTTGCTCGAAGTGGACCCCTGTTCTGAAGTTCATGAAGTCTCACAGTTTATCCCTTGGCATGTGAGATTTGAGGAAGCTGAGAGCCAAAAGTTGAGGGCATGCAGTTTGTGACATATTTTGTAACAAAGTTTCTACTGCTGCTGGAATCTGATGCTGGTGGGATAGTCAGGAGGCAAGTGCATATAGTGGAGGATCCTGCATCAGGTTCCCAAGATCTGACGTGCTGAGTGTGGTGCAACTTTATAGTGCCCATCTGCCTATCACAGGAGCACCTCTCCATGTTTCATATTCAGTAATTACTCTACTTTTCTTGACTAATTTTGTGAAGTGCCATCATCTTGCTTGTGCACCACTACCAGATTAGGTATTGTGCATGATGAATCTGCTATGTTTCCGGAAATGCACATGGCTCTTTCAAAGCAGTCCTACTGGAAGAAAATGAATATAAACAGTGTTGGAAGGGTTTTGTTTGCAGGTGGTGCTGGGAAGTGATAAACCATTTTGCTTGGCAATCAGAATACTCAAGGAAAATACTTGGAATCTATTGTTGTTGATAACAGAAGGACAGCAGTCAGAAGAGCGTCAAAACAAAGAAAAACTGTCTGTGCGCAAGCTGCTGCCAGGCACCTTTGATGGTCCTTCAACAAGCCTAGTGAGGAGTACTTCTTGGACAGTTCACAAGTATGTGGTGGAAGTCGGTCCCTGTATCATGAGCCAAATCTATGCTGTTATCTTCCCCACAGACACTATAGATGTGGGGAAACTTTCATCTGCAATGGAGAAATATTGTGAGGAGATTGGTGATATCAAGATGGTTTATCCACTACATTCCTATATTGAAGGCACATCTGGCACAGGTGATGATGCTCCCCAAGTATTGCTAGGTCACCTCCGCATCAGCATGACTGAAGAACATGACAACAATTTGCCCTCCATTGTGTTTGAAGATTGCAACCCCTTTTGGTCACAAGGATCCCAAGGACAAAAGTATGTGAGCTTGAATTTGCTCTGGGGTTTGCAGACTGATGATGGATTCAACTCTGCCAAACAAGGAGGCTGCAAATGGGTGCAATTCCATGTGTATCTGTGTAACAATACTATCAGAGGAAAGGATGGTCAATCAGTGTCCAACAAAACCAACACTTCTGGGACAGATGCAAAGTACTTGGGAGTTGCCATGGTAGAGGCCTTCAATGTGCATATGTTCCCTGTTCCAGAGGATAGTAGCTCCCTACAATTCTGTGTGCAACCACAATGCGCTTGTGGATTACTTCAAAGCTTCACCAATGCTCCTATTTGCACAATCAAAGTACCCCAGGATTAATGCACAGTCCATTCATATGATTGAATGCCTATGATCATTCAAGACTTACTCTTCCAGGACTTTCAGATCATTACTCTGGGATTCTTTTGCATTTGTTTACATCAATGTTTTACCATCTTCATTTATGTAATTTGTAGCATGTTTTCATCAAACTTGTTGAGTGTATTCAATTTTATGGATAAAAACATTCTGAATAGAATGTTATGAAACAACAAGGCCTTGTTAAAGGTTTTGCTCCACATACTTGTGAACTGTTCAAGAAAAGTACTTCATAAAAAGTATGAGGTTTTGCTCATGGGTCATTTCTAAACATGGATGGCTATTCTTTGTAACAGTGGAGACTAAGGTTAATCCCCTTTCCTGAAGGCAGATGTGAGGTTTAAGTCTTTAATTTAAAAAGGACTTTTTGTTTCATTACCTTCTATTCAGAGATTTTCAAGCTTCTGATTGGTCCTCCCCTCATCTCTCACAATGCATAACCTCTCCCTCTTCTTTTTTTCTTGCATACATCATCTGGAGAATGGTTATGGACTTTCCTCCTTGGAGAGGAGGGTTATATGTTTTTTGGTCAATCTACAAGAAGGTTATCAAACTTTTCATCCACCCACAAGAGGGTTATGGTGTCTCTTTCAAACCTCTATACAGAAGGTCATATCTGGTGCCCAGCAACCTTGCTGGTTACCTAGTCCTTAAATTCCATGGCTTAAGTTGAGATACTCATCTTTTCAAATCAAGCTTCATGGGGGTGAAAAATGGTCTTCAGCATTTCACTTGTCTTATGCATTAAACATATGGTCTCCATAGATTTTGATTACCATTACATGGCAACAAGGTTTTCCATATGGGAATGGCCCTTGTCATTTTACTTAAAGAATTTATGTGTTAAATTAAATTAAATTAAAAGAATTAAGTTGTCTCAAATGTGGACATTGCATGGACGCTTGTTGATGTGGAATTGATGTTATTGGTGTGTTACAAATGAAATTGGTGTTGGTTTGTGAATTTCATAGACCATTTGTAACAAAAAGTGCCTTCAACCAAATTGAAGATGAAGAAACTGGCATTACTGGGCTTTTGTGCCTAGAATCACTATTGATTGTTAAGGAGAGGTTAAGGACTTAATAAGGGGTAGAAAAGGATGGGTGTGTTGTTTTGCAGTGTTCTTGGTCTGTAAATTGTTGTTGGAGATTGATCAAAGCAGATCGGTCCTGCGAAAGCCCTGCAGGTGTCAAATTTGGCAATGGAGGTCAGTGGAAGGCTACATGGTGTTGAAGTGTCAAGAGGTTGCTAAAAGTTAACAGAGTTTAATGGTGGTATTGGTGCTTGTGAGCTATCAATGGAGATCATGTGAAGTGAAAATGGGCCATGAACACTGAAGCCCAAGGTGCACTATGCAATGAGCTTGGTAGTTGAAGGCAAAAAAGACAAAAATGCACATGGACCCTTTCATTTGAGGGAGTGGACACTAAAAGTTTTGGTGAGTATCAGATCAAAACTTGAAATGGGTGAAAGCTTTGTGTCATTTATAAAAAAAGACAAACAGATGGTGTCAAATTATGACATTTTTCGAGTGGAGTGAAGTTCATCAAATTGGATGATTTTATCCAAGATTTCTCATAATGGTGTGACACACAAAAGATGCAATGTTCAAGTTTCAATCCTTTTAGGACATGGAGATGTAATCCAAAATAGAGGCAAGGAAAGAACTCAGATCCATTCCCCTACCTTCTATTGTGGAAAAAAAAGAAAAGAACCTCACCTTACAACCTGCCATCCTCTTCTGGAAAGAAAGGAGCAAAAGGGAGCTGTTTCCTTCATTCCTTTTGCTTCCTTAAATAGAGCCCAAACCAAAAAAAGAGATTTCAAGGACTCAAAGCATTGACATCAAAATGGGAGGTCAAATCAACTCTGGGCACAATGCAAGTAGAGAGGAATGCTTGTTTGGTCTCTGTTCTAGTCTGCAGACACATCCCACCATGTTTGCCCCTTTGCTATAGACTAAGTCTATCATATGTTTCTTAATGGCGATTCTCTCTAGAGACACCTCTTTGTTGAGCCTAGAACTCGACTAGACTCCATACACAAATCATTGCCTAGAAGTGTACTCCAACAATGTCATACCCAGGGCTGATGCAAGTTGGGAGATCCTCTCAAATTGGTAGCCCTCTTATTTTGTACCAACAAGGTTCTGCTGAACTAGGCTTGATCAGATCAAACCATCACACACAATAGCGAGACAGCAAGATGCACCATGGAGATTTAATTAGCTTCTCCCTTAGAGGTGTCTGCCATGACATATCCTCCCTTCCTACACAAGCGTCCAATGAATACTCCGGTTTTAATTTTTTACACCCTCTATGTTCACCCAAAGTCTCTCTAGTCCTGCCCATCAAAAACTTCAAAATGAGAGCTAATCTTAGCTTTAATTCATTGGTAGATCTAGTACATTTGAGAGCAAAAACGATACACACCAAATCATGTCAGAACTGATCGTAAATCAACCACACACCAAAGAAAAACCCCATCCCACCTCCTTGCCAAACATCTAGAAACTTCCAAGGATCCAAAACAAAAGTGGTGCATACAAAATCATAGCATTAATGACCATGTAGCTGCCATGCACAAAGGATCTGATCAGCTTCCTTCATATAATAACTGAGCAAATTAAAAGGGAATTGTTCTGTCTTCAGACCAATGAGGTCCTGTGAGTTCAAATTCCAACACCACATGGTGTTACATAGCTCTTCCAACATTTGGAAAGTGCTCCCATGCATCATTACACATATTTTGTAAACATAGACACCAAGTAGAGATCTAAGAATGGAGGACCTTTTCCACACCCCAATATGATGATGCATTAGGGTGAAGAAGCATCACACCATTCACATCAAGTTTATGTGGTACTACATGCACTAGTGGAGGAACATCTCATGCAAGACAATGTTTCTTTTAAAAAGTTGCATCAAACTTTTGTGGAGAAAGGTAGGAAAGATTTTACCTTTCAATGCATTAAAAGGGTTGTGAATTTTATAGCCTTTCATTCCTAGGGGACACTAAATGTTTAAATTATACATTACATGTGTCAAACAAGGTATTGTTTGGGGTATTAGGTTAGGGAACTTTTTTTCCCAACCCGATGATTACCTAATTTTCTAATATGCACATATTTAAGCCATGATAAATTTAATTATAATTTTCTGTTTGCATCAAATTTTGATGCCCTATATTTATTTAGTTTTTAGTTTTAGTACTTGATCAAAAAGAGGGAACACATGATAGTTTTCATTTTTTAAGGATTTGAAAAATGTAGTGAAAAGAATATATATAACATTTGCTCCCTTGAATGAATATATAAATTATAATTCATACCATTTACAAGTAGCATACAAATATGATGTTCTGAATCATGTCAACCATTCCACTTCATTTAAAACAAACAAAGGTATAAGACAAATGATGAACATATGATTTATTTTTTCAAAAGTAAGTCATGTTTGCACTCATTCCAATCAAGATTTTCATGAAATAGAATTAATTCACTTACTAATACTAGTTCATTTAGTAACCTACTAATTGAATTGAACCCACTTACAATTAATACCTAAAATATTTAATTAGTACATATGTTACATTTTTTCTATTTTTTCTAATAATATGGATTACTACATACCCTATATTAATTATAAATTTTATCCAACAACCAATATATGGCACCTCATATTTTTACCCATGTATTTTTTTAATTAAAAAAATTGTCCCCCCTAGGCTTCATTTTATTTTTTGTGTGTGTTTGGTAAATATGTGTGTAATAAGAAGTCTTGTTATGTAACAACCTTCATATTAAAATAAAAATATAATATATTGAAATTTCAAAGCCTACAAAATTGCAATAAATATTCAAGAAAATCAATCTAAATTTATATCTAACTTGGCAAACTAATTTGATTCATCATGACTTTGCAAATATCAAATATGTTAGCTCAATCCATGGCCTCTAGACACCTCCTTTCCACACAGTTATACGTGCATCATTGTATTTGAAGTCTTGAATCTTAATCATTTTTCACTCCATTCTACTTTGAAAATTCAAACTCACAAATATTTATGTTGGTTAGAATGAAATTTTTTTATTAACTTAGGTTAATTAATGTAAGCCAAGTAACAAAAAATGTATATGTTTAATGGAACAAATTGTTTAAACATTCGACATGGACTTCCTCTGACATTCTTTCCACAAAGTCTACAAACTTAAATTCACCTTTTGCCTTATTAAATTCGTTTTCACTATACTTAAATTTAATGAGTAATCTATCAAGTGAATCCTTTATAAATTTCATTCTCTATGTATCATCATTTGGATAATGCATAATATCAAATAGTGAGTTGCAATAGAACTAAATATATTAAGCAATCTAAAGTTTGTAAGTTGTTTATAAATTAATTGACATATATATTAAATATATATTTGATACATTCCAAATCTTTGATAGATTTTAAACTCTCCACTAGTTTGACAACTAGGAACAGATCAACATGTAGAACATGATTGCATGAAACACCATCCTCATAAATAAACGTCATCATTCATGTTGGTACAAACTATCAAAAAAATTGACTAAAATACTTGGCATTATTTTCAAAATCTCTGCGTAAGTAATGCTTCCTATTGTTGATAGTGATATCCAAAGTGGATCCAATCATAATAATATATATGTGGTGATATTGAAAAATCAATTGTTCAACTTGCTTAATTCAAGAAGGAAATTTAACAAAAATATTTCAAAATGAAAACACAAAGACATAATCTTGAAAATTTAGTCAAATATGAATTGTTCTTACCACAATTCTAATATTGCAAGATGTAATGTACCAAACGTTCCAAAACTCTTTCTTTAAAGAACCAACACAAATCATTACATCAAAGTAAAACAAGAAGCATTTCTTCAAAAAAGCTTCCAAGAGTTTTGTAATCTTTTTGCACTTGACATATGACCTCCTCATCCACTCATATGCATGAGTGGCAACCATATCATAGCCTACAAACAAAGCTTCCTTGTGTGATATACAATGAACTTAAAAAAGACTTGAAACATCATTCTTCATTTGCATAACCAAGTCCTACCTTACATCAATCATTAAAGGTACCCCAATAGTGGCAACAATGACCATAGGACCATTAGTTGTGACTTCTCCCAATGTATTTTTTGGATTAAACTATAAACATATTCAGAAATAGGTTTTTCTAAAACCATTATCAAGAATTATAAACTTCACAAATTCTTTTAAAATAGGCCCCAGCTACTCATTGTAGATAGGTAGCATACATACACAAGTAAATTTTGCTCTAATGTCTAGTTTATGGACTCATCAACCAATAATTTATTTTTTGGATAAACTTAGAAGTTCATTTTTCAAATGCAAGGACATTGGTAGTAATAATTCAATAGTTACACATTTATTTGTATATGTGTCTAATACTCATTATTGGTTGGTGTGTTTAGTGTGCCAAAAAACTTTTGATGCAAAATCAAAACAAAACTTTGCATCAAGCAATCGTTACAAACAACAAAATATGACAATTTCATCACCAATTCCATTTAGGCTATTGGATCGATTTAAATCATGTTAAAGTTTTCACCATGGTTGATCTACATGGTGTGTATTCGAGAAGGTGATGAATGGAAGAATGTTTTTTGAACCTATTATGGCCACTTTGAATATGTGGTGATGTCTTTTGTCCTTACTAATGTTCTTGACATTTTTTAACATTTGATGAACAATGTTCTATATGAATCTTTGGATGACTTCATGGTTTTTTACATCGATGACATCCTCATTTTCTCGAAGAAGATAGAAGAACATGAACAACATGTTTGACTTGTTTTGGACAAGTTCAGAAAAGTTGGATCCTACATTAAGTTGAAGAGATGCAAATTCCATCAAATTGAAGTCAAATTCTTTGTGTATATTATCTATGAAGATGGTGTTCACATGGATCCTTATAAGGTCCAAACCATTGTGAATTGGGTTACCCCAACTTTTGTTCATGATGTTCAATGTTTTCAATGTTCAGCTCCATATGCAACTTAGTTATTATTATGTAAAATTAATGCAATTAGTTTGCAATTATCATGGTGACATCATGTTGATGTTACCTTTCATCGATCCATCGAGATTTGACATGTGGTATTATGAAAAAATTTGGGTGATTTTAAAATAAAAATATCGATCTTCACCATCCATTATATCATTCATTTTATATGGTCTTAAATTGTAACACATGAAGTAGTCAAAAGTTGCCACATGGCATACTAATTGAAAATTTAAAAATAAAATAAAATAAATAATTTATTTAAATAACTAGGTAGGTTGATACATAGGTAGATAAATAGTATGGTAGATCCTACCTACCTACCTATATAGGAAAATAGGTAGGACCTACATACAAGGCTACACTACATCCTTACTTATTTACTTAAATCGGCAAATCATTAGGAAGGTAGAAGGTTAGGTGAACTTTAAAATAACCATGTAAATATTTTTATTTATTTTATTTATTTATATTTAGGGTTAAGCTTTTTAAAGCTCATCCCAAATTGAAAATTTTATTTTAATGTGAACACACAAGAAAAAACACATTTGTTATATAGTTTGTGAGATGAGATTCAAAGACAAAACATGGGGGTTTAAATCTTTTAATTATACATTAGTTGCATATTGAGTTTCAATTATAAAAATAATAATTCCCACATTTTTTGTGTTTTTTATAAAAAATTGTAAATTGTATAACTAAATAAGTAATTATTTGATAATTATATACGTGAATTAATTGTCAATAATTAATTAGTTAATTATCAAATAAGTAATTATATGAATTTAGATAAAATCAAAATAATTAATTATTTGAATTTGATAATTAATTATCTAAATTTTTGAGTTTATAATTAAGTATTTGAACTTATTATTATTATTATTTTAGAGTAATTTAGAATTTTAATGAATTATTTATTTATAAATGAATTATTTGATTCAATTGAAAAATTAAATTTCTGAATTAAACTGATTAATTCATATTAATTATTAGATATTGTTTAATATGTAATAAGTTAATAACTTACTGAAAAATGAATTCATTATTAAATATTGAGGATTAAATATCAATTTATTTAGTTATTAAATTATTAACAATTGAACAACAATCACTAAACAATGGAAAAATAATACTTCTATAGTGGCAACATAGTGGCACAATTAGTTATGTCAATGGGAACCATAGTTGACAACTAGTTACAAGTGTCATATTTAATATGTAGTGAAAATGTGTACACATGGCATGATTGTATGTGTCAAGGTTGTATAATAGTTGTAAGATAGTTGTTAATTGGCGAGAAAGAGTTAAGAATAATGGTAAAAGAGATGGATCAATTTAATAATATCACCTCCCCCCATTTTATTTACCTCACATGTTCCCATAGGGTTTTCACGAGTTCATCATTTTTATGTCAATTTTAGTTTTGATTTTACTATATAACATGGACATGAAAAAACACATGTTCATGTTAGAACCTACTGTTTAAATATGGTGAATTCCCAAAAAACTACTTTGTACTCTGGCAACAATATGCCCATTTTTTTTTCAAAAACTAGTTTGTACATGCCTTCAATGATTTTGTTTTCAATTTTTTGAGTTTACAACATTTGCTAACATCCCAAGTCCCAAGAAGGATTTAACATTAAAGGGTGACATGTTTCTATAACTTATCTAAAATGTTTTTAAAACTAGTTTTTAAAATGCTACCAAATTAAAATCAAAATGTAAGTGTGGTGAAGAATTTTTTTTTAATTCCAAAAAGTTGCAGCTTTCCAATTTTTTTCAATGTCGTGATGAAAAAATTCCAAATACTTAAATACATACATAAATTGTCCATATGAAAAGAATTTTTTTACAAATTAAATGATTTTATTTCAAAAAAAAATGAAAAAATATTGATTTTCTTTTTTAAAAATTCCATTTGCCATTGTAAAAATTTCGATGTATTTTCAATGTTATGTTGGAAAAAATACATATACATATTTATATTGATCAATATGAAAAGAGAAAATTAAATGTTGATAAATGACCTATTTTGTAGTTAAAATGACCTATTTTGTAAGTATTATAAGTTTTTGCATTTGGATAGTGAGTTCACTACTACAAAATGTGGGTGTAATTCACTAGTCCATGTTCATTAAACCAATGAATTCATTGCATCCCCACTAGGTCATGTTCATTGGGACCAATGAATTCATTCAAAATCTAGTGAAATCACTTAGTGTATAGGGACAACTTTTGTTGTAATGATTGCACTCATGAATTCTTGATGTTTAAAATGCATTTCAATGATCCAATTGAAATATTCAAAGCTATTTCATCCCTAAAACTTTAATGTTGAACATGTACAATGTTTTTGCACTCTAAGTTATATTTGTTTTACACCAATGTTTTTGTCAATGCTCTCATATTTAACAAAGGCATTAAACTTATTACTTGAGATGGAATGTGCATAAGAAGGTTGTAGTTGATTACGAATATGTGATTCTTTTGTAATTAAACAACCTACATACCACCCTCAATTTTCAATTATGTGACCACCTTTTGTGATAATCACCTTATAGATGTGGATGCCACTATAATTTCAAGTAGATTATCAAGGGCAATCTTGTGATTGAAGACCCCAAGGTGACACAAGTTGTTGCACTCCAAGCATTGATGTTGTATGTTTCATTTCCCAAACAAATTGTCTTCCAATATGCATCTGTCACAATTTTAGCATCTCCCAAGTTATTTTTTCGTTTTCGATATGCATATTCTCCAACCTCTTAATTTGCTACAAGATTTTTGGCTTTTAATATGCATACTCCATATTGAGAACATTCCCAAGTTTTTTTCTTTTAATATGCATAATCTACAATGAAAATGTTCAAGTTACATAAATTTTTTTCTTGGTGAATGAACTTAAAAAATTTCTAACATAAAAGAATTGTTCTTGAGTAGTTATATCAACCTTGCAATTCATGGAGAATTTTGGTATAAAAACATAGTTATTCTTGTCATATGAAATAACATTTTTATCAATTGTGGGTTTTGTAGTGATGTTGGTCCAAGATGCTTTAATACTTGATACCCCATTGTCTTCTTGAATTCGAGTTGATGGGGTCCTATAATGCACATTTTTCCTTGCCAAATATTCCATCTTTCTAATTTTCTTTTTTGTTTACAAAGAATCTTTGAGCAATCAAAAGCATTTTTAGGGGTTATAATCATTAGGTTGCATTGAACAAAGTCCTAGCAATACAATTATTTGTTTAAATGTTTTCTTAGTTGAGAATTAATACATAGAGCCTTCTAAATTATCACATGTTTTTATTGTTATGCATAATGCTTCAATATTAGTCTAGATATATCTCTTATCACTTTTTTGCAATTTAAGATAAAGAGAGACATCTTTTCTACTTTGTAACTTACAAAAGGAGGGCTAATGAGATGCAAGCATTTTTACATCATTGAGTGCTTTAATGTTTAATTATGTGAAGAGAGATGAGCTCCAAGATTGTTTGTTGTTCAATGATGGTGGATCCAACCTCTTAGATCCTTTTGTTTTTGTTGTATTGAATGACCACATATTTTAGGAAATGTTTCTTGTAATAACATGCAAGTTTTTTGTCTTTTGATATGCATGTACAACATAGGGTTGCTAAGTTCTTTGTCTTTCAATGTGCATACTTCATAATCAGATTGTCCTTGAATTTTTTTGTTTTGTAATATGCATACAACACAAGATTTTCATTTCCAAAGTTCTTTTTCTTTCGATATGCATACTCTAGCCAAAGAAATGTTTCCCCAAGTTTTTTTGTCTTTTAATATTCATTCTCCACAAAAAAATGCCTCCCCAATTTTTTTTGTTTCTTGATATGCATATTCTATAATAAGGTCAACTATTCAAGGTGCATATAATTTGGGTGTAGAACTTGGAATGCATAGACTTTTAGATGCATACATTTTTTGGGGGTGCATAGATTTAGGGCATATTTAGTGCAAAAACTTAATTTGGCCCCACATTTATAACGCCCATGTTATTATGGCAATGATGTGGAAATCAATAATGCATTAGGAACTCAAGTTTGTGGGGGAGCTAAAGTTCCCACACATGACTCCCATGTCCTTTCAAGAAAAGGCACATTCTTAAATTGAAGACATTGAATTTGCCACACAAGAACCCCATGTCTTCTAATGCGAACATGTTCCCACTAGGGAATGTGTTATTCCCACATTGAATTAACACCTTCCCATGCTTGTGAACCTTATGTGTTCTTCGATGAATTGTAGCTTACATCTAGGTTACATGTCTCGGTTGCATGTTTGATCAAATTTGTAAACTATGATGGTAATACATAGTTCAAATAATATGCACAACAATTTGTTTATATTTTCAATCAGGGATAATCTATAAAAGTTTATTACATAGTGCTATTAAATTAACATTTGTGAAAATCCATTGATCCAATGTGGAAAAAAGATCTTTCCTAGGACCTTGTAAAACCAATATTCTTTAGTTTAAGTGAAAAATGGTAATTATATTGGGAAAGATGAATGCAAACAAATATTTCTCTAGTAATATGAATTATTATATTATTTTGTTTTATCTTACCTTGGTAAACAATAAACTAACCTTGTAAAAAATTCTAGAAATGTTTTGAAAACTTGGATTCGCATTTCAAAAAACATTTATTAACTCTTGAATTGCAACATAAATACATAATATATTCAAAAGGCAATGTTGGGGGTTGTTGGCACATGCATTGAATTGTAACTCTAACATTTATGCATTGAAGTGTTATTTTACTATAAAATTTTCCTAAAAGGTAATTTTGTATCACAATGTTATTAGATTTCAAAGTTTCCACCAAATCTATCACTTATTACTTTTTGGCAACTTGGACTAATTTTTAGAAATTCTTATCACTTTCATAGATTAACTTTTAAAATGCAATGAAAAGTTAGGGTTTAAATTTAAGATTAAAAATTTGAGCCATTGAACAAGATTAAAACTTCAATCGTAATTGGCTACCAAAGTTTGGGGAAATCTACAAATCTCAAATTAGGCTTTAAGCATTGTTTGTCGTTATTTAATAAATATTTTTCATCTTTTTATGGTATATTCTTAATCTAAATTTTTTATTGTTGCAAATGATACATGTGGATTGTCGGCATTCCATGAATTTGGGGCCCAAAATTATTCCAATATTGTTTTATATTCACACTTTCACTTTTAAAACACTTAGTTTTAAAGCTTTCTTTACATTTCAACCTTTTGTTGAGGCTCCTTTCATTTGATTCACTTTTTTGTTTGCGAATGATATGTTCATGTCAATTCATTTGTCATCTTTGTTTTTCAGTTATAACAAATTTTGAAGATTTGTTGGCTTGAAGTTTTTATGGTTACAAAGCTTTGTAAGGAAAGAACCTTAAATCCCCCACTCCTTCCAAACCATTCCTTTTTTTAATTTAATTTTTTTCACCATAAAACTCATTGATATTGAATTTTTGATAACTTTGACAAAAATGTTGTCATCTCAAAATGACTTCACTATAAGAAAACCAAGTGCAATAGTAAAGGCATAGAAGACCAACATCATAAGTATCACCCAAATGAAACCCTAAATATGCATTGTTATAGGGTAAATACTACTCACCTAATAATTATTTAATTACTATAATAAGGCAAACTAATAGTTTTTTAAATTACCAACAACATGTTTACCTATTACCTATTTTGATCTAAGTAAGTGATTTGAACTAATTTTAATTTGATTTTAAAAGAGCTAGTTAACAAGATGGTTACCACTAAAAATGAGATTTGGGGATTAGATTTAGAGGAATCAACTAGTTGATAGTTTCCTCTAAAAATAGACTTAGGGGATAAGATTTAGAAGAACTAACTAGTTTGTAAAAGGGAGGTGGGAAAACTAAAGTTTAAAGGAGAAATGGGATTTTCATTCTTTTGTTTTATTTCTTTTTCTCCTTTCTACTATATAGAACAATGTATGTTTTTCCTTCTATTTGATGTTTTGGAAATATAGGAAAAGATATGGTTTTGTGTGGAATTTTCAAATAGTTTTCCATGTGTGTGTATCTGGTATTTTCTTGGTACAAAATGGTAATATTTGGAGTAGGAGAAATACAAGCAAAAAAAGGTTGGTTGCCACCATCATGGTGGATCCAACGTGAGGTACAAGAAATAATAACAAGAACTCAAGCTACCCTTGAAGGCTTCATTTTTTTCCCCATTGGTTCATTCATGTGTATATTGTTGTTGGTTTGTTTTGGAGAGAATATCACCAGGGACCAAGAATTTTGCTACAAGAAAGAATTATCATTTCATGTGGGTTACAATTATTTATCCTTATTTATTTATTTTTAGTTTAGTTTTTGAGTAATTATAATTTAGTTATATATATATATATATATATATATATATATATATATATTTCACATACCATGTAATTGCTAGGATTGTGGAGGCACTATCAAACCCCCTATTGAAAATTATTTACAAATGTTTAACAATCATATCGTGGATTTATTTTCCAAAATTTTTGTTGGTTTTTAGTTTTTGCGTTTGTTTTCTTTGGTTCACACAACACATGACATAACCATACCATGGAATTAGATACATGGGACTTGGTTTGTTATTTAAAAAAAATAAAATCCATTGCTTGTGTTTTGCGAACATGGTTATGTTTAATGTGATAATATTATGCAATAATATGTTTAAAGCACTCTTTTCACTAACCTTGGGGCAATGGTAATGGAAGCCATAGGTATGAAAAGAAGACCTTGTAAAGTCCAAGGAAGATACAAATATTATTAGGAGTTTGAATTAAGTGTGAAAAAGGTAGGAAGTAAATCTAACCAATAAAGCAACATGCCTTAACCATCTAATTGAATTTAAGATCTTGGAATATTGAACCTTTGCAATATCATTAAATATTCCAAAAATTGACTAAATCAATATTATCATTAGCTAGTGGGTGGGAAAGGAAAGAATTAATATTTAAAGATTAAAAAAATAAGATCTACCATGAACAAGGTGTTAATGAACAACATTAAAAAAATATTAAATAAAATTGTGAAGGGAAAAATGGATGCACTTGACAAGAGGGTGATTTTGAGAAATTATCATGGGGTAAGTAGTAATCCATCGAAAGAATGAAGATGTCTATTTCAAAGACCATAAAAACAAAACCACTAGAGGTTCAAAAAAGAAATATTGCCACCTTGTACCACTCCAATGTGATGGAAGCACTTCACCGAAAGGGGAAGACTTGAATGAAGAGGAGAATGGGGAGGACAATCCTTTGGCTAAAAAAATCCAAAAAACATGGCTAGAAGTGGGCACCATAATATGTTTCTCTTATCTTTAGGGAGGAATTATTACATGGGTATAACAAAAGAACACAACAAGTGGTAGGGGGTAGGAAGACCCCCAAGTTCAAATAAATCAAGAAAAAAAATGGTGAGTGGAGGAAGATCTTAAAAATGCCCCCAACATGTGTGCATCAAGAAATGTCAAAAAGGCATAGTAGCTAAGGTGAAAATCAATCACCTAGTGAGGACCAATGAATAGCTAGATATACCCCAATGTATTATCGTCACAATTGGGCATCTATGCAAATCAAATAATGATTTTTAGAAGGAAGGAAGAGGCACTTACCCTCTCCAAAATTTTGATATCATCCACCATTTTGTATTATATTTCTCCATCATTTTGGTTTTACACCATTTGTACCACAATACTACCAATGGGGTGGTCAAATGGGGCACCATCAAGTGGGATGCCATTACCTCTCACCTAGGGAGGTTAACAATTTCTTTTACATGTGCAAGAAAGAGAAATAGCAAAATTAGAAAAGAATGTTCTACCAACAAAACCACAATAGAAATTCAATGTTGACATTTCTACAACAAAGTTACCAATTAGAAGGCCCTTGTAATTAGGAGTACCAAGTAGCTTACGAAATAGCCTAGAGCACTAAAGGAAGCACCTCCACTAATAAATTTGAATAATACCCTTTGAATATTAGTCTACCAATGATAATATGGAATTACCATTTGAGCTCATTACAAGGTAGGAGGTACTGGCTCCTAGGGTAATATAATTAGCAAATTACCACCATCATTTATGGTACCACAAGGACAAGATGACAAAAATGCATATTAGGTGATGGATCTTACTAGAGTAAAAAAATGGTTACCCTAGAAATGAATGGATTATCACTTAGAAGTCTAGAAAGGAAGGCACAAGAGAAGCATCAACCTTTGGCAATTAAGAGGAGTACCCCATAGAGTAGGAGAAGATCAACTTTCCTAAAACACTACCTTGAGATAAAAACAAAGTGACACAAAGAAAGTTTCCAATTACAAGTTTTACACCTACAACTTTGAAAAAAGAAATAGTGTTGAAAGAAACACCTATTTTGAAAACTACTTGAAAAAAAAAAAAAAAAGAACCTCCACAATGTTACCTACATGAAAAATTACCATTGTAATACCTAGCCCTATAATACCACATGTAGGAAAAATGACCACCATACAACACTATCAATAGAAAAATCTACCACCATAATAGTACATAGTGTTATAGTACCACATGCAAGAAAAACTTGTATAATAACACAACCTACAAAAACAATTACAACTATAATAATACCTCATGTAGGAATCCTATGACATGTAGGAAAAATTACCATCACAATAATAGCATAGGATCATATTACCTTGTTTGGATTTGTTGGACTAGGATTAGAAGGACGTAATTTAGATTATAGGAAGAACATCATTTCAAAGTTATCACCTGTTTGTGGTAACTCAATGAATTGTATTTCCACTGGTACTATCAAACCTTCCTATTTGCACCCACCTCCCAAAAACTCAACAATATCATCACTTTTTTACTTGTACTCAAAATCAAACAACAAGTTTCACCACTTTTTTTTCATTTCTTCTTGGTTGCATGAAGTCGTTAAAGCTCCAAAGATCAAACAAAATGATCAACTTAGAAAAGGAATTAAAGCCATAAGCATGAACTCAAGAATATAAGGGTGTTCACTAGCAAACAACCCTTTAGTTGAAGCACCATCTAAATCATTTTCACGTTTAACTCACTTGGCAACAACCTTTGCATTGGTACTCTTGTAAATTTCTAAACTTGTAAATATGCTTACAAAGACAATTTATTTGATGAATGAAAAGATAGATGACCATAATTGCTTGCAGATGATCCAAGAGCATCCATTAAATGAACATCTTCAACTTTTTGTTCACCAAGTTGTCATTAAAAAAATATATGTTGGATAAATAGTTCGGTGAGATGAACTTTTGGAAATAGGCTAGGACTTAGCACCACCAAACATTGAATCTAGTGTTGGTTGGCTCTTTTTTTTCATGACCAAGTAACCAAGGTCTTTCTCAAAAAATAAAAAAGTGTCACATAGGTATCAAATAATAAATTTTGATTTAAAAATAACCACCTATTTTCACATTTCCATGTGCCTACCTCATGTTCCAATGGGGTACAATACATTCCCATGGGTGAACATTGTGATCCCGAGTGTCACATGGGTGCCACATCATTGCTAGATCAACTCCATGTCATCTACCAAGTGACACCTACTTGATGAAAGGTTCATAATGAAAATCCAAGTCATTTTTCCTTAATATATGTCCCAAAATGTTGGCCAAACATGTGCACCTATGCACCCCAGAACTCTGCACCCACACACCCATAAATCCACATTCAAAATAGCTACCCCCATTGGAAATAATGCTTAAGGATTGTGGGCATTTCATGAATTTGGGACCCAAGCATTATTCCATTACCCCTTTACATTCACAGCTTCATTTTTAAAACGCTTGGTTTTTTTACCTTTCTTTACACTTTGGCCTTTTATTGAGGCTCCTCTCATTTGATCCACCTTCCTTTAAACAAATGATCTATTTACTTTGATTCATTTGCCATCCTTTTCTTTTTTGGTTAGGATAAATTCTAAGAACTTGCTGCTTTAAGTTTCAACCATTTGTTCCCAAGTTGCATTCTTCAATTTTTTCATCACATGCACAAATTGAGAGAATAGAAACCTTGTGGTTTTTCTTATTCCCCATTGACATTCTTAAAATTATGCATCATAGTAAAAAATAGTCATTGTATTTATTATCATGTAATTCAAAGAAAAAATTTAATGTTTTAAAAGCTTCTTAATGTTGGATATTGAAACATTATATCACAAAACCCTTTACATCAAAGATCTTTTGGCATGCATTCTAAGTTTGGAAATTTAAAATACTTTAGTTATTTCCTACGAGTTATTTCATACATTTTGACATGAGATGTCTTTCCTTGTATTTGTTGATAAATGTGGATGTGATGATTGTTATAAAATTCACACCTTGGGTGTGACGCATAAGAAATAAGTAGAACTTGATGGACAATCATGGCAACTTGTGTCATCGCAAGATTGGGTGTAGAATTCACAATAAATAGGGTTATTCTTTAATTGTATTGTTCCATGTTTGTATGTTGTCAATTTCCAATGTGGCATAAAAGTTTGGATGCTTATAAGTCATGTTTTCAAGTTGTTGACATCTTGAAAACTTGAAAGTTATGGGTGTCTAATTATTTGGAAAAGTTGGCATTGTGTCTAATATTGCTGTCTAGATCAACCATTTGAGGAATTGAGAAACTTGACAACAAACAATGTTGTATTGCAAAATGAAGATGGAATTCCTCTTGCATCAAAAGGAGTTGTGGAAAATCATATCAGATATCGAATTTGAAGAAATTGTTCTTAAAGGAGGCCTTCTTGAGTAACATCTATTATAACAAAAGAAAGTTCGCTCATATGACAATTGCTCTTGAACATTGTTAATTCCTTGTATAACTTAACATTTGCATGTTATTAACTGACTCTAATAAACCATGAAGCTTATGATTTGGAGATGGAGGACTGAGGTAGTTGGGTGCAATTTGAAATCAACAAGCTCAATGTCCTTGTAGATCAATTGGCCAACCAGTAGTTTATTGCAGGCAGGAATGTAACAATTTCTGATGTAGCAGAAACCCTTGAAAATGCTGCCATAGTCTCAAATTCCACTTAAGTTTCAAAAATAACTTTGTACATAAGAGAAAAGAGCCACTGGACCTAAGTGGTACAAATGGTAGAGGCAGGGTTACTACTTGCAGGCTCTTTTTTGGTGGTACCACATCTGACAACAGTGTTCACCTATGGCAGTTTATATTACTGCTACACATGGTATGGAAAAACTGAAGTTGATAAAGTGATTGACAGGACAGACTACTAGCATCACCAATAGTCCATGCAAGAACAAACACCATCCTTGAAGTGATGAAAGCAATTCATATCCCTCACCATGATTGTTCTCCCGACTATTTTTGAAATGAACTTAGTGGAAGTATGGCAATCTTCACAAACCCGCAGATTCTTTCTTATTCGGAGTGGAGTACCAGGTGCTGTGTTGAGGAGCCCGAATGCAATTGCCAGGTTCTCACTATGGTGGCACAAATGAAACACCTTTTCTTCTTCCTCTACATCATGTAGCACAATTGTAGTATGTGGCACATACCCGGCATCATGCATGAGTCCTGACAATCTCTTGAGTTCTGCATGAATTTCAACCATCTGAGGGTGGTCTTGATCATCTACTACAAATGTATGAACCTTGTTATCCACCTCAATCCAGGTGCGACCTGGCTGCCTTTTCACATCTCTTTCCTTTCTCTGTGGTTCAACATCCTCACAGAGATGCTTGTTGCCAGAAGCAGGATAAATGTTTGCTAGCAGCACATAACCTGCAGCACTTTCAGAATCCAATTCAATAAATTGCTTAGCAACACGTTCTCCCATCTCCACATTTCCATGAATTCTGCAAGCACCGAGCAAAGCCATGCATGTAGCAAAATGTGGTTTATGGGGCATGCTCTTGATCATATTCTCAGCCTCCTCTAGGTGACCAGCACGGCCAAGAAGGTCAACCATGCAGGTGTAATGTTCCACTGTTGGAGAAATCATGTAAACTTCCTTCATTGAAGCATAAAAGCACATGCCTTCATGCACCAAACCTGCATGGCTACAAGCTGACA
>Ga0116231_10002769_pt1 | contig 36557 bp, 27 predicted proteins | sample S1TSphgellanicum_2_FD_89695 | JGI IMG/M metagenome (GOLD analysis project Ga0116231, IMG submission 89695) | Host-associated microbial communities from peat moss isolated from Minnesota, USA - S1T2_Fd - Sphagnum magellanicum MG | ecosystem: Host-associated > Plants > Peat moss > Unclassified...
CCCCCTGTCCCGGCGCCCCTCAGCGGGAGAGGGGGGGGGGGGGGGGGGGATAAATAAAAAGTGGGTGTTTTTTGTGGGGGAGGGGGGGGGCCGGGGGGGGGGGGGGGGGGGGGGTGGTGTATACTGTTCTAGGGCTTGGGAGCTTGGGCTTCGTAGGAGCTTTTTGCCATGCCCTCCAACAACAGAACCCTCCCTCTCTGGACCAATGTTGGGCGGGTATTAGAAACCACACCAAATCCCTGAACTGGGTATCAGGGCGATTCTTGAGATTCATAACCATGATTCTCACAAATTGGAATACTCAGTTCTGAAACAGAACCATGGTTCTCAAATTTTCTATTGAAAAAGTGAAATAACTGGCCAAAAGACCACTGGTTCTTTTTCAGTTCTATCATGAAACCCAACAGTTTCTTTGAGGATTTTGAAACAGTTCAATTGTAAGGTCAATTGTTGATTTCCAACAAGCTTTCCTGGTATGAATCTAGGCCATAAACCTCCACTACCTATATATGTGTGTAGTTTTTATATGTATGAAAGCAATTTCTCCATTTTTGGGTCAAAATTAGGGTTTTTTAAATAATTTTGTGATATAAAAAATTTGGAATTTTTTTTCAAAAAGATTACACACAACAATTTTTTATAAAAATCCCCATTATTTTGTCAAAAAATGAAAAAAGTTATTGGAAAAAAACACTGGTTGATATAGAAAGAAGGGGTGTGCTAGTATGGAAATTTCCATAATTGTACAATTTTCCTTTCTTAGGAACTGGTGCACTATAAAATTGGGGTTGCTTTTCAGCTCTCTTTCCATTTCAGAAGGTATATGGAAGAGAACTTGTTCGAACTGGAAGCTAGTTAGACCTTTGAAAATAATAGAGAGGAATCACTAGAGCAATTCTCTTTTGGAACACAGAAGCTTTAATAAACCTTAGTCATAGTGAAAATTCCTTATTGCATTACAAATTGGGGTAGGCCTTCCATAGGTTCAGGATTGTAGCATCAAGGGTGATAGCCCCAAGGCATAGGCCTAAAAATTAGGGAAGTAGAAGTTGGCCTTCCCACAACAAAGTATTGAAAGGTTTCTAATTTGAATGGTGGAAGGTTTTGCATGCAAATGGTGGAAGTTCATGTCAATTGGCAAAAGCATCTTCCATGCCAGGAGGTGCTTTTGAAGGCAAAGAAAATAAAAAACCCTGGAGTGCTTTACAATAGAAACCCCCATGAGAAGTTGCTTTTTCCACTCTTTTTTTTAAAGGCGGTGTGTTGTTTTGGTGGTCGTTGTTACCCCCAAAGAAGTTATTTGTTCAAACTCTATTTTCTTGTATTTAGCTAACCACATCATGTACGAATGAAACCAACGCCAATTTTCCTTAGCAATCTCTAGTGCGTTGACAATCCCATTGGCGCACTTATTGGTTTTGAGCATACCACTAATCCTTCATCGCGGCCGATTTTCATGTGTTCCCCCTTTGCCCGACAATTGGGAAGTTGGGCAATATTTTATTCCTTTATGGCAAGATGAAAACAAGCGAGTACTTGGCCTGTGTTCTGGTTGTTGCTTTGGGTAAAGCTTCTGCTTTGTAGCAGATCTAGTGAATAAATATATATAAAATCTTCAGGTCCACACAAAACTTATTTCGATAACAGGCTTCTTCTTCTTCTTCTTGGCAATTTGAGGTCCCACAAGAGACTCTTTGTAGATAAGCAGCTTCGTGAAAAATCATTCCGGGGTCCACGACACAAACCAAGCACACTGACAAACAACCCACATTGAGATATGGGTTCTGAACATGGTCGGTGTTGGAACAAATTTTTTTTGCATGTTTATTATAGGGAGAAAGCCTGTATCCTTTGCAAAGTTAGTTGGCCGGTACTTTTTCAAACCTATATATTATGGAGGCTAGTTTGTTTGTTTTGTTTGTCTTATTGAGATCTCTCAAATCACGGTGCCCCCCACCGCACTTTGGTGTAACGTTGGAAAAGCTCTTGATAAATAGGGAGGGGTGCACCAAAGTAGTTTGGTAAATTATAGACATATGTTGTTTGCAAGAGCAATTGAATATTGAACAATTTTTATGAAGAAAATTTGACAAAATCAAAAACTAAAAAATTGCAAGGAATTCATGCAAGTCTGTGGTATTATTGGAAAGCCCTTGATGAATGGGACTTTGGAGGTGATTTTGAAAATTTTAAACTAAGGTGAGGGGGGGTGGGGGAGGGGGGAGGAGATATTGAAGTTGAGTCATGAAGTTTTAAACTTTATTTTATTTTATTTCCCCCAAAATTGAACAAGTTCACACTTTGAGCATTTACATAGTCATGTTCACAAGTCTTCTTCTTTGGCTGGTGGTTTCCAAGGATTATGAACAGTAGTAGTAGTAGGTATTATCGATTTTGTTTTGGATAGGAAGGCTTTTTGATGTTTTGTTTGTTTTTGTTTTACAGCTTTCACCAGGCCCACAGAAAAGTAGAAATCCAGGAGCGTTTTATGCACAAAGAGATTGTCATCACAATGTCTTATGATTGTAGCTGTAATGTATGATGATGATATAATATACACAGTAGCTGTCATGTTTATAGAAAGGCGAATTCATTCATGAAGTCTTTTACTGTTTTTGGAATCCCTCAAATTGCGAATCAACTAGATACGTGCAAGTGATTAATACCAACTGTCATGTTTACAGAAAGACATTCATAACGTCTTTACTGTTTGTGGAATACCACAACTGTTTGTTGCTAATCTGCTAGATATGTGCAAGTGATTAATGCTACTAGACTACGCTAATCTCCCATTTCTTATAAAGCCTGCCCCTTACATGGATTGTTCCTTTTATTGTCTTACCATGAGAGGGACTAGCTCTCTCCTTTTTTTTTTTTGGGTTCCTGCAGGCTGTGCATCTTTTGGCCTTTCTTTGGCTTTCCCTTTTTGTCTCCCCATGATGATTTCGATCATTCATCTTTTATTGAATTTTTGTGACCATTTATAGTCTTTAGGTGTGTAAGTCCTTTTTACAACCATTTTACATTTATTCAAAAGCATTAGTTAAAAACTTGGTCCAATCAACTCGTCCATAAATGGGGTTATAAATGCAATCATTGAATTCAAAACTTTACAAATTCAACAAATTTTTATCAAAGTTTGAGCCAAAATGAAGCAAGGAATGACAAGATAGCATAGATAGATTGAGATCATGCAAAGTAGCTAGATTGAAGCTCATGCAAGATTGGGTAGGTGTTAGCCAAAGTTAGATTTAAAACTTCAAAAGAACACTTTCAACATGACATTCATGTTGACTGTATGAATCTTAATATTGTAACGTAGAGTCAATTTCATCACTATAAGAATTGATAATTTTTTTTTTCAAAAAACCATTTTATTTTAACATGATTAATTTTTTTTTTTCATCCATTTGAATTTGGAATTTTTTTGACATTTGTCACATGTTGGATGTACATATTAAAACTACCTACTTAGTGGATGTATGTTTACTTACCCATATAACTTTGTCAAGATCAAGAATCAATTATAGTTTTTCTTAACAAGATTAGCAAACATTTGGATCAAAACAAATTGCCTATTGTCATGTCATTCTGTATCAAGTTGTTAAAGTCACTTGAATGTCTTGCCCAAGATTTGAAGATGAAAAGATAATTTACCTTTATTTTTTAATTTGTCAAAATTGTTCTGAAGTTGTGAATCTTAAGAAATTTTTTTGTCATGATTGTGGTGAATGTTTTTATAGGTGTAGGTGATTCAATCTCAAGCTTCTTGCATTTTTTTGGATGAATTCACCCTTTTGACATCTACCTTGTTGTAATATCTACCTTCTTTATCTACAACCACAACAATATATAGACCAGTAAGCATACTTCAAAGAAGTACAAAAAAACAAAGTATACAAACATGAATATTCACAATCGCATCTTTATATTGTCTTAAGCCTATTCCTTAATGCATCAAGATCGTTCAAGTATAGGTTTAGAACCTTCTTTATCGAATCACCAATCCTCCAACCACCTATCCCATTCTTGATAATATTCATAAAACTAACACTCTCCCTAGTAATTGATAATCTTCTTCTAGGTATATTCACGGTTGGGGTACATAAAAAGAATGTTTCACTTCAAAATCATTTTCAAGAAACTACTTTCGATGATCATTACATTTATGAAATAATTTTTTTGGTAGATTTTTTTTTTCATTAAATATTCATATTCTTCTTGATTAAAATGGCAGGTGATTTTTTTTATTTAAATGTTTAAAACATGTCCTTAAATGTTTTTTAAAATGGCTCAAGAATCATGTCTAATTTTGTAGTTGAACAATATTTGTTCAAATTATTCCATATTTTAACCACAAATAGAATAAAGTATGTTCTATATGATGGCATAAATTTTTAGTATGATAAATTGTCAAATTTTGTGGAATTGATGTTAGAATCTTGGATTTTTTCATAAAATGGATGTGTTGATAATGACAATCAAATTAATTTTGTTAATTACAAATTTAGATTGCAAAGGTTTGGAAAGAAGTATAAGAGATGTGGGTGCAAAAAATAGGACATTACTTAATGTTTTAGAAGGTTAGGAAGGAAGAACATGAAGAGACCTTACATCATGAAATAGAAATGTTGGCAATTAATAATGAAAAAACCAATCTACAAAAGGTCATAATGAAAATAAACTAGCACCTAATTGGAAGGGCTAAGTTGCAACCTCAATTGAAATTACATTCATTTGGCAAACAAATCAAACAAGAAAGTGACGAAGAAAGAAATAACCAAAGGCCCAAGAATAAAATAAGTACATGCACAAAATGGTTTGACCCACAACTTTGGCCCTTAATTCAAATTGTGCTGGGAAAACATAAGAACTTAACAAATGTTTTACACTATCTCTGAACATTCCACAAAAAATCAAGAAAACACAATTTAACTTCATTTGACAAGTTGGCAAGATCTGAAGTAGAATGGTTCACATCTCATGGAAGGTTCAAACTAGGCAGTCAAAATTCAATACCCATAGTCCAACCCATCATCCATGGCTTTTTTAATACGAAACGCTTAAATTGCTAATTTATTCATTTGAGGTTACATTATAATGGGTGAAACATTTTATGAAAGTTATTTTAGGCAGTCATACATATCAATTATGACAACAACAACAAAACTACCCCAAATTGGGCAAATCAAGGGACATAAATGGACTACAAGATCTAGCTTATCTTGTTAAAACATATAACATCCCTACAACATTGATTATTAACACAAATCAAACATGTGTTCATTTAGTACGTACATGAGGAAAGAGGACATGGGAGATGAAAAAGCAAAAATACATACATGTCTTAGGGATTAAGGACAAATGACAAATTATAGTTAGTTGTAATATCATCTTTGGCTAATGGAAACCTTTTACGTTTGCAAATTACTTTCATATGATCAATAATCATATTTCTCCCTTTAAAAATTATAGGAAAAATCTTTTGTTTAACAATAGGTTTTCATTTTACATATTGGTCCACATTTGAAACTTGTTAATAGTTTATTGAAAGGATTTTGATTCTCTACATGAAGTTTCAAATTTAAAAATTAAATTTGCCAAAGAACCAAAATATGATTTGGTTCATCAATTGTTGGTTTGTTCACAAAAGCTCTATATTAATAAATTGGATGAAATCAAAATACTCGCAGGATTGTTTGGTGTCCATATTTGTATGGTAAAGCTTTAGCCTACATATGTAATCTACCAAGTCCAATAGACATCCAAGCATTTTTCCAAGCAACAATTCCATATGTGGACATCTTTAATCATCAAGAAGTAAACGTTGAACAAAACATATCCAAAAGAGGATTTTCGAATGTTAGTGATCAAATCTCACCTTTGTGTTGCTTGTTTTGTGCATGGACATAATCCAATGAATGAAAAGCCATAATTTGCAAAGGTTGGGAAAAAGCAGGCCTATTTCAAAGCTTTAATCCAAATTTTCAAATGGAAGCATTGGGAGTGAATGCACCACTGTAGTTTTATTCTCATTAAATCTTACGTAAGAAATAGAAACTTGTGATCCAATTAAGCTTGATGATATTGCTCGAAACATTGAAGAAGATACATGAATTATCATGGAACAATGTTTGGTCAAGGATTTAAAGACTATAATTTTAGAACTTGCCCCTAATGATATCAAGGACATTTTCAAGTTGAAAGACCTTGTAAGAAAAAAATGAAATTCTATTGAGTTCTATATCAATTTGAAGTACCTATGCACACCATCTTGTCATAATGGTTTGAAAGTTAATTGATGATTTTTTTTTTGGTGAAACTTTTGTTATTTTGAAAATATGGCATAACATTTTCCATTGCATGCACACCATGCAATATTGAAGTAGTAAGACATCCCAACAACAATTTGGATTGCAAGTAGAACATTCCAATCACAATCCATGACAACAAATAACAAAACAAAAGTACATTCCCCTACCTACCTCCTTATAGAGCTGTCACTTCAACTTTTTATTTTCATTCTAGGAATTGAATTGTTTTTTGGAAAAGGTGAAGATTGATCACTGTTAACTTCTAGCCCACTAGTTGTTACTACTACTATTGACCACCAACTATTATTGTTCACCATCATGAATTATAAACTTGTTTGTAATAAGATCAGTGAAAAAGAAACATTTGATTAAAGTATCATTTTCTTGTACCAATTTCTATTATTCCTACGAAGGCTTCCTACAACAAGATTGTCACATTAATGTCATTTCCTCGAGACTATCTCATCTAACTTCTTCTTGTCATCACACATTACATCTTTAAACTTGGTCTCATTTGTAAGACTTTGTTTCATTGATTTCAATTTTACCAACACATTAAATCTCGTTGAATAATAGCTAGAAGAAAATCTACACAATTTTTTCACATTTGTTTCACTTACTACTACTATTGTTGCTATTATCAATTTCCCATTTCAAGCACCATTTTGGAATTATAATTCATGAGCTTGTTTCTTTTTACCTTCTTAGTAACTTATGGCTATTGATGATTTGGCCCCTTTTTGTGCACACATGAATCTAGTTTTGTTTAGGCAAATTAAGTTGAGGTTTGGAACTCATTATTTCCTTGACAAGAAACCACTAATGGGACTGAAATCAACTTTTATGTTGTAGCATAGTTTGAAGTCTTCTTGTTGATGGATTGACAATTTGTCATTGTTAGATTTTTCGCATCTTTTTATTTTGCAATGCTAATAGATTCCTTGTTGTTTTTTTCATGTTTGAATATCATTTTCTTACTGCCATGAAGAATAGTGGTAGATCATTGCCAATGATGATGAAACTCAAACTTGTCATGATCAAATTACCACATGTGTGATTCTCAATGAAAAAGGTAGTCGTTTCTTAGATTTACTTTTTGCAAAAGATAAAAATCATGAATTATAAACTTGTTTGTAATAAGATCAGTGAAGAAGAAACATTTGATTAAAGTATCTTTTTCTTGTACCAATTTCTATTATTCCTACGAAGGCTTCCTACAACAAGATTGTCACATTAATGTCATTTCCTCGAGACTATCTCATCTAACTTCTTCTTGTCATCACACATCACATCTTTAGACTTGGTCTCATTTGTAGGACTTTGTTTCATTGATTTCAATTTTACCAACACATTAAATCTCGTTGAATAATAGCTAGAAGAAAATCTAGATAGTTTTTTCACATTTGTTTCACTTACTACTACTATTGTTGCTATTATCAATTTCCCATTTCAAGCACCATTTTGGAATTAGTAGGGTGCTTGAGCCCCTACATGTGGTGTAGTATAGAGTCTATTAGGAGCCAGGAGTTTCCATTACTATTCAAAGAAGAGAATTTCATCATAGTTTGTTTTGCAAACTTGGGATTTGATGAAAAGTTTATTACCAAACCATGATGGGAAATGGTCATAAGGCCTTCTTGTAACGCAATAGTTAGAAAAATTGTAGTTGTTGAAATGGACTTCATGGAGTCTACCATTGAAAACACTTAAAAGTACATGGCATTTGAGTTAGAAGGCATTTTTTACAATAAGCTCTTAAACCCATTACATAGTTAATGATACTTAGAAGTTTTGTAAGAGAAAAAAAATGATCCCTAAGGGTTTTGAAATGAATTGCAAGGCTTGTTGTTATCGGAGTCAAATTGTGAAAAAAAGGAAAAATGATCTAATAATGTAGCTACTAACTTGTGAATTCGATAATATGAAGAAATTAAACAAACACAAATGTTGGCTCTTTCTTGTTGTTGCTTAGCGGGGTGGGTAGGAAATGGGTCACCTAATATTTATCACAAAACCCAACAATCAAGTAGTGGCTTGTAAAAGAAGCTTTCACAAATTCCATGATTTTTAATGTGAAATAATTGTTATTTTTGACACCTCCTTGTGTACATTTTATGGATTCCATTTTAAGGTTTCAAGGATTACTGAATGATGAAATTGACCTTAAGCTACAATATGAAACTCATGATGACCATTTATTAAATATTTGTTTTTAAAAAATGAAAGCATTGTCCATTTGAAAACTTTAAAAAAACCCCATGCAACCCCAAAAACAAAAGGAAAAATCAATTGACCAAATCCATTTGAATTTCCTTTAAAAAATCATTTTTGGTTTATTACACTATGAAAAAATGGGGTGATCTGCAATTGGACTTACAACTGAATTTTTGAATTGCAACAACCATTTCCAATCCATTGCAACTGAATGTATTTCCACAAACATGAGTGTTATTAGACAAGTTACATGAGTTGCAACATATGCAATTCATCGTATGTGAAACCATATACATATGCAACTCATGCAATTCAATTACATCTATGTATGAACAATTATTATGCAATTCTAATGTAACAAGTTTGCAACTACAATGGTAATGACTTTACTTTTCAACAATCCATCAAAATCTAACATTTGGCATTATGAAAATTTTGGGTGAAATTATTTTCTTTTTGAAATATTGATCTTTACCATACATTATGATTGTTTATTTTATATGGTCTTGGATTGTGACACATGGCACAATCAAAAGTTGTCATGTGGCATATTAATTGAATTTTGAGAAAATAAAATAAAATTTAAGTAGTTAGGTAGTCAATGCATAAGCATAGGTAGGTATGTTGTTAGGTCCTAGCTACCTACCTAGGTATGTAAGTAAAATTAGGTAAGTAGGAAGGTAGAAGGGTAGTAGGTAAGCAAAATAATAGCCATATATATATATATATATATATATCTTTTTTTTAAGGTTAAATTTTTTCGAGTTCATCCCAAATTGACACATGTATTTTAATATGCACACACAAGAAAGGACATCTTTTTTGTATAGTTTGTGAGATGAGGTTCATGGACAAAATATATGGGTTAAATCTTTTAGTTGCAAATTAGATACAAATTAAGTTGCAACTAGAAAAAACATTTCCCACATTCTTTATGTACATTTTTAATTTTGTAAATTATAGAATCTAATAGGTAATTATTTGATAATTATATATGTGAATTAATAGTCAATAATTAATTATCTAAAATAATGATTTGAACTAATTATTTTAATTCCAATAATTATTCAGTTAATTATCAAATATTTAATAATCTGAATTCAAGTAAAACTCAAATAATTAATCATTTGAATTTTCAAAATTAAAAATTTGGGTTATCTTATAGCTACTTATTTGAATTAATTAACAATTTATTTTTTTGAATTAGATTGATTAATTCATATTTAAAATTATTTATTTATTTTACGTTAATTGATTCATAGTAATAAAGTAAATTAATTATTAAATATTAAGTATTAAATATGAATTTTTAAAGTTATGAATCTATTAACAATTGAATAAACAATCATAAAATAATGGGAAAATGATACTTCTATAGTGGCAACATAGTGACATAACTAATTGTATCAATGGAAATTATAATTGAGAATTAGTTGGAAGTGTCATATTTAATGGGTAGTGAAAACGTGTATATGTGGCATGATTAGATGTGTTGACACTATACATTTTTTATAGCATGTTGTTAATTAGATGCTACTTTTACACTAGTTGTAATACAATTGGCATGCACAACCAAAATGCAATTTGTTAATAAATCTAACATGATTGATTACATTTGTATTATAGTGTGTACATTACATTGTATAGGTGTACCATTCGCAATTAAGCTATAATTACATTAAAATTCCTTAATTTTTTGATGTGGAATTTTATTTTTTGATTGCTTTTATTTCCATGTTCTAATTGTCTAGTGTTATTGTATATTAATTGTTGTGGAGCTCTAGTTACAGGGCAATGTGGTTCCGATAGACAAGATTTTTTATAGTGTCAAACATTTTGGGTTCAAATCAAATGAAATCAAATGAATACTACATACCTGAATATAAAATATTGCAACAAATTTCATTTCTATTGCATTTGGAAGCACATTCAAGAATTGAAGAGAAATTCTACCATTCACATCATAAAAAAATTACAAGCTTCATGGGTTAATTCCAAATTTGTGTGAAATTTATTTTTTCATAGGTTCGTGTTATTTAAACACAAGTGTTGTGCATTATTTAAACACAAAAGTAGTGTGCATGACTTTCATGTGTAAACAACATGAATATACATACAACATTTATGTCTAAATGATACAAATGAGCATATAACAATCATGTCTAAGCAATGCACATGACACTGATGTTTAAACAATACAAATAAATGAATGACATTCGTGTTTATTCTACTAGAACCTCATGATTGGGGAAAAAAAACTTTGGATTAATCGAAGGTTATTTAATGTCAATTCAAGAATTTCATAATTGAAAATAATGATTCTATTTGCATTTTATCTTCCTTAAAAAAATTTGAAATAAATTAAGTAAATCAAAATGATAAATGATAAATAATGTAATGTATTACTAGATATTTTTGTATATGATTTAATGCATAATGCATGATGCAAACATGTGTATCAAACAATATTTTTTCTTCAAATTTTTTATAGTTGCAAAATCCAACTAATAAAGTTGGAGTGCATTCTAGGGGAGATTTTTTTTCAAAGACCCCATTAACTTTGGGAGGCTCCAACTTTTGCATTCCTTACTAGCCAATTTGGAATATCTAAAAGGCTACTAGTGGTGACACTAGTGCCCTACCAAAAGTCTTGAAACATCAAGGCCATAAAATGCATGGTCATTAAACCCTAGCCCTTTGAACTATTAAGTGTTCGGTTACCAACCTATCTGCCCTACTTGTTTTCAAATTTTTAGGCCTTTTCGGTCAGTGGAAATGAATTGGCCTTCTACATCATGTTGGCATCTAAAAATTCATGTAGGATTGAAGGTAGACAAGAAATGAGAATTGGAGCTAATGTTTACATGAATTCATGGTAGGTTAGAAATATTTGCACTAGGGAAAATCTGATTGTCAGCTTAAGCAAATGGGATTGAAAAAAAAAGGTTTTGCCTCTTGAAATTATCCATATATTTTTGTTCCGAACTAGGTGAATTAAGAATTGTTAATGCATGTTGTGAACTTCCACCTAGTAACCTTGCACTGGAAGGATTATGACTAACAACCTTTAACCTTTGAATATCCTTGGCTAATGCCCATAAACACTTTGACAAGTTCAGTTTCACTAATGGCTATTTTAGATAATGACATAAATAATTAATGTCCACAAATGCATTGAGTAAGAAATTCACCGGTTCTAGCCTTGCAAAGGAAGAAATGAACTTTAAAATGACTTATTTCATTTCTTTGGAACAATTACCATTTATGGCATGGTTGTTAACATGTTACTAAAAATAGTTCAAAGAATGTTATACAATTTTGGGCTACCATTTACAAGTATAGTTGTATTGCAAACAATAAAATTATCTGAATATGTGGAACACATAGTGACCTAAAAAGTCTTACACACTTAGAGCAAAATTTGGATGAACAAATTAATCCAAATCAAGGTTTTAATTTAATGTTGGAAAGCTTTTGATGAGGGTTATAGGAATGATCATATATTTGATAAGTTTTTTGATAATTATGGTGCTTTGAAGTTTTGGACATGAAGTATTCAAAAATGAAAAATTCAAGAATTCAGAATTATTGATTGCCCCATTGGGAAGTAATCCCCATGGATACTTACTTCTAAGTATTAGAGAATCATGCTTCATACAATGGTCCAATCTCTGTTAAGTCCATGATTAGTTTTGATTTTATTTTTAGTTGCATTTACATTAAATTCCTCTTCCATTTTTTTTGTGCATGAGATAAGTCAAATGTCTTTCACTAATGCAATTTTATTCTCAATTTTTACCTTGAAGCCAACAATTGAATTTGGTACCAAATAATAGGGAGTATATTGAATATTTAAAAAGTTTCTATTATGTGTTTATATCAAAAATTACCATCACTACCATTTGGTAACCTTGCACCTTCATTATTATGTCATAAACTAAGAATTGATATTTCAACTATGAATGCTTTGAAGTACTTGAAGGATTAAGACATTTTGAAACAATGAAAGCTTAAAACCAAATTGTTCAAAATATCATTAGGCTCTATGCAACATTGGGCTATTTGTTGTACCATGTTATCAAGTTGACAACCATGTTTTTTGAGCTTTTTATGTTGTCTTGTGGATCAATACCAACAATGATTGTTTTTTTCTAAATGTTATAAAATTGTACTGATTTGACCCTATATGTTAACACTCCAAGAACAATATCATGACAAACCTCAAGATGAGCATAATCAAAAAGATCTATTGGCAACATTTGATATTGTGATTTTTGAATTTAATCATCTCTAATTATCTTAGCAAAAGAAAACTTGTATTCATCCAAAGAATATAGGACTTGTCAACCCTATTGTAGTTTTGCATGATATCAATCTTTTATTTTTTAAAACAAACTAAATTACAATACAAGTGCCATTCAAGCCCAACTTAGCAAGTTATGAAACTTAATTGAAAAAGTTTTATGTTACCAATGTCATCAATATCTTCAACTAGTACAATGATGGTGAATAAATTCAAATTCACATAATACTAATAATCCCCAATTCATGACTATGTCCATGATTGGGTTGGTAGTTGTTTAAGACATTATATGACTACATGATTGTATAGCCTAGGATGGGAAAGTGTAGATCAAATTACTTACAAGCATCTAAATAGCTAGGCATACAAAAGCTACCTATGTTAATTTAGGGTAATTTAGGTTAACTTAAGTAGTTAGGATAATCATATTTTAGGAGGCTACTAACATAGGTATCCTAAAGTCTTTATGTGAGAGTTACATTAAAAGGAATATTTTAAAGTATGAGGTTCACTCATCAAAGTTCATAAGTTATGCAGATGTATATGTGTAGTTATTTGCAAATCCAAATTCTATTAACTCTTTGGTTGTTATAAATAAATTCATATTAACTTGTTTTTTTTATTTTCCCATAATGTATGATGCAAACATGTGCATCAAGCAATGTGCTCTAAAGCTCATAAATGTTTGTCTTTTGTGAGGTGAACATTTATTAGTTAAAAATATTTTAAAATAGTATGGGAAAGGGGTCAAGAACTTGCAAGTCTACCAAACATTTCACTCATGATAAAGGTACATATAATGTGCCATTTTTTTCAAGTTTTTTTGGGATGGATGTAAGAGTGGTCCCATGATTTCTCTTCAAAGGGTTAATCCTTGGCATTTGTCAATTATGAGGGCAAAGGCAAGGACGATGGGAATTTGTTCAATAGGAACAATGAAACTTTGGGTTGGAAGCTGGATGAATACATCTCATTCCCATATTGGGTGGATGCCAATAATCCCAGGTGAAAGTTCAAGATCTAAAATTTGGTCATGGTTAAGCAATTTTATGAAGACTATTTCAGGTAACATGGATGAAACAAGTATTATATACCTAGAAGTTTCATCAATGACTTGGTGATGTGTAGTTGCAATTTCTGGCAATTGATAGCCAATAACATGACCCAAGGTTTTATTAGCAACTTCCATGGGTCCAGAGTTGTTTTTTGTGCACATGATGGGCATTCCAACTGCAAGTTCCAAAATCATTGGTAAACAACTTGTTTTGTCATCGCGTAAACATTTGAGGCTTTGATGTGCAAGAATAGAAAAAGTCAAATGGTGGCCCCTTGTGACACAAACATGAAATTGTATTGGTGGAAATTCCCTTTGTATGACAAATAGTTTTGCACATGAACAATTGAAAGTGACTTAAACAAGTTTGATATAAATAAAATAGGCTTGAACTCAAAAGTGGTTGTTACAATATTGAAGTCCATATGTCTCAAATTGATGGCATTGACATCATGGTTACTAGGAATTCTAGTGCGAAATCTTCGAAGAGATGTTGTAAAATTCAGGTTGTCTTGTTGTCACATGATTTCTATCAAATAGATTGAATGATTAATTTTTTTATAGAGGTTGTAGCCAACCTAGTTTTGAACAAATGCATTCGGAGAAGGTTGGGTAAATAATGTTGGGTCAATTGTAGGGCCAAGTTGGAACCAATCACTTTAATAAAGGATGTGCATTCCGCTAGTTGCAATGTTGGGGCATTTTTAAAATTGTTTCAAGTGTGCATCTTTGGATCCAAAAATTGTTTGTGCACATGTTGAAACCTCTTCAATGTTCAATAGATGTAGTCTAACAAAATTTTCAATGTCCTTAATAGTGGGTTGGGCACTTTGTAGCTTTCCATGGAGTTTGAAATTGAAGGTTACATGAATTATTTGACTTTCAACATTAATAACAACAATTCCCATTTCGATACTACCTTGACAAAATTTGGTTGTTGTTAGCTAGAGGTTAAGGTCAATAGAGCCTTGATGACATGACTTTACTAGTTCCTGCATCTCCACCAAGACAAGTGAAAAAGGTTTCTATAGATATAAGATTATCATATGAATTGAGTAACATGCACCTTGTTAACATGAACATGACATTTTGTTTTTGTTTAAGATTACAAACAATTAAAACGTCTTTTAAAAAAGGGTACATTAAAATAGGAGATGAAATAGTAGGAAGGGGTATCCAGTTCATATTAATTGTAGCTGCTACAATCATTTCCACCATGACTAGAATCATATTGAATTCAATAAATGTAGTTGTAAAATGTTGGAGGATTGAATTGGCATGTGGAACATGATGAAGATCCTTTATTCTAACTTGAAATGTTATTGGATCCATGTGATGAGATTTGTAAAAGGGACCACCTTGAAGTAGATATAGGCATGCCATCGAAGTTGCAATCTTTTGCTTAAAGGACAGAGAACATATCATGATTGATATCCTCTGGCGTCACTTTATGTTAATATCTACATTGTTAGGAAGGTTAGATTCTTGATTAACCTAATTGTCGAATGCACTTAAATGGAAGGTAGTCAAATTTTCAAATTCATTTTGGTTTTTAGTTGTATACTTCATAATGTAATATGTTATGTTAGGTCCATCTCCACCAATGAGGCAACGTATGTCATGGTTACATTTGAATGTGGCAACAATTATTGAAGAGTAAAGTTTAACTTAGGTTTAACTTAAGTTTAGATTAAGTTTAATTTTTACGTTTGACTTAAGTTAAACATTTAAGTTTCACCTAAATTTAGCCTTTGGGTTTAATTTAAGTTTAATTTACACTTAGGGTTTAAACTATGTTTAGATTTGGTTTAATTTACCTTAAATTTAGTTTTTAAGTTTAACCTAAGTAGCCTTAGGTAATATTAGGTTAACCTACAATAGCCTAAGGAGGCCTAGGTTAGACTAGTTTAACTTAGGTTAGATTTGGTGATGGCTTATGTTAACTTAAATAAACCTAGGTCAAACTTAGACAAAAATATGTTAATATTTATAACTTTGTGATGATTAATTGTGCTTCTAATAAAAAGTTATAGAGTATTGGATAACGATTCAAACCCTCATTGAAGTGGAGGCAAGGGGTTCAAATCCTCACTCTTGCAACCTAGCTTATTTTAAATTCATTTTTAGTTTAGGCTCCTAAGTTAGGTTGCCTAGCCTATACTTCCTATCATATGCAACCTAGGCTAGGAAGATTAAACTTTGGTTTCTATGCGATGTCACACAATTGGACCAAAAAATGTTCATTTCCTAGCACTAGGTTACCATGTGACAACCCATAAACGGTCAATAACTTTAAAAATTTGGAATAAATTGCCATGTTGCAATTCATAAATGAACAATAAAATTTTGAATTTAGCCAAGGTTGTCACATGGCAACAATAAATTAATTTTAAAAAAATTTAATTTGTATTTTAAAAATTAAATATCAACTGATGGGTGTATTTTCCATGATTATTATTCTATTTAATATTACAAAATTATGTACACAAAAATCTAATGTGATTGACTTATACACTTGCACAACAATGGAATTATAAATTCAATGATCATCAACTTGGACCACAAGATCTACCCTCAATGCCATAGAATAAATCTTTGGATCTGAATACAAGTGCTTATCTGTAGAGACTTATCTTATAGTATCGCAACTTGTTTTTTGATTCTTCCCACTTGTTAATATTGGTGTAAATTGTTTTTGATTGATTAAATGTCAAAAATTTCCTCCTCCACATCCCTTGAATTCTGCTAGCCAAGCCAATATTTTTTTGCCAGCTCTTGTACAAGTACAACAAACCCTATCATTATTTACTTTGGAAAAGAATGGAAAATTTGTCACATCTGCTAGCATAAAAATGAATAGGGTTGACATTTCAAGAAATTCAAGAACAAATTTATTATACATGGGTCAAACCTAAAAGAAAGATGTGTCATCGTTGTCATGTGCGGATTCAATTTACCAACCCCCTATATGCACATATGTAATCATGTTCCATTTGGCTCTATGCAAACATAACATTTAATCCTTGAAATGTGCATTATAATTCCCTTTATTGCACAAAATTACGTTCACTCCCCATGTATGCTAGTGCATTAGAAGCCTAAACAACAGTAGATCTCCTAAGCATGGACAATCAATACAATATTTGAGCAATGGTTCTAGTTCATAGGTTACAAGTGGTGAAGGAAGACTATAAGGCACTAAAGATCTTGGGATAGAGCATTTATCTACATGCAACCCTATTGAACAATGATGAAAAATGTTTTCCACTCTTGACTTTAAAGCCTAGTAAATACATCTTTTGTATAGAAACTCATGTTGTCCTTGCAATAATTATGAATGATATTTCAAAGCTCTTCCATATGAACTCCCTTGCAATGCAAGTTGTCACTCTTGGTTCAAATGTCACACCCAAGTTTCTATCATGAATGAAAATCCTAAGACATATGAACTAAGGCATGAAACTTAGAACTCATTGCCAGTATCCATCTTGAAAAGAAAAAATGCATATTTTGGGCAGGAACAATTAACCTTTGTGAGGCCAACTTCCTGCATAATTATGATGTTCATCTATTGTTCGTGTGCCTCACCAAATAACATAGTGCTCAACCACAAGCAATGTTGAAGTGTCAAGAACAACTTGCATGTAAATGGCAAAGAAGAATGCTTGGTCAGAATTTCCCAAATTGTCCATCCTATCAACATCCATCTATTAAATGTCCATCTAATGAACGCTTATCCAACATGAATGTCCCAGATTTGACATTCCTCCCAACTAATCACCATGATTCATTGAGCCCATTTGATAACTTCATATTTCATCCACAACTACCTCTTTAGATTCGCATCATGTTTAGTCATTGTCATAGTGCATGAGATCTTGTGATTTTGTCCATTGACACTTGATATATTGTGTTGTACCCAAAGGGGTATCCAATGACAGTTATTGACTAGATTTAGTGCTCGCAAAAAATCTCTAATGCCAATTTTTTAAAACCTTGTATATGTTGCACCTTTTTTCCCATTTCAACAGTCCACAAAGCACTTCTTTTCAATTTTCCATAGGTATTCACCAGAATTTCAACCACATACATACCATTGGATTCCAACCACAAAATCACTAAAGTATATTACCTACATATCTATCAGCAAACTTGATTGGGCATTACTGTACTTCAATTTTGTCACATTCACAAAAGATTGGATGTCATTTCCTTAAAAATTAAGATAATTTTGTCACATGGACAAATTCCAAACATGTAGCATGCTCAAAACTTACAAAGTTGCATGGCCATTCTTGTTGGACGGGCCCAGAAATTGGTGGAGGGATGCATTTCATTCATATCTATTAGATTACAATATTTTTTCCTCATTAAAAAGTTTCTATTAGATCCTTTTCATAGAAATAGAAAGTATTCTGCACTCCACCACAAGAATTTGGCTTTTTACAATACTATCGAAATATCAACTATGTTCATATGTATGGATATTTTTCAACATTAATGTAATGTGGACATTTAATATTACTAAGTTGTAATTTCACATTTTCATTACCGCCTATTCCGCCTATTTAATTATGCCTTATGTAAGGCTTTCTTCCAAAAAAACAATTTATTCAAAATTATGAGTTGGGTCCAATATTTTCAAGATACTCAAGTAAACCGCGAAGGGCCACCAGCAGGAAAACATAAAAATTAAGCATAGTAAACATTGATAATTTGAAAACAACTTTTTAGGAAATGAAGAACCAAAACTGAAATTAGCTAGAAAGTGAGATCCAAACAACACCAAAGTCTGTACCTTGGGATTTGGTGGGGTTTTAGGCCATCTTACTTAGATGGTAAAATCAGCTGCCAAGGCTGATGTTGTTATCTTTGGTACCTACCTATCTACCTACCTATTTTAGTTTCACAACCTACCTGTGCTACTTTATGGCTTACCTACAGACATTTACATTAGGGAATTTGCCTACAGACACATTCTGCCTCCTAGTTCATCCCTAGGGTGAGGTGAGGCAGAATGCATCCCATAGGGCACATTCTGTGCTACATGAAGGTCTTCCAGGGGTGGCAGACTATGTCATTTTCTTGATCACATTATATGGCATTATCTTCTAGTGATGATCATAGACCCATGAGTCCTGATAGGGCCCAAAATCTCAGATCCACATGAAGAGGACAAGTCTTGAACTAATTCTTGCACTAATTCGTAGTTTGGGTTCTTGACATACTTAGAGTGAAAATGCAATTTGGAAATGAGAATTTAATTTCTCTGCAAATGGGTATGAACTTTGATCATTATGATCTATGCGCCAACTCAAGATTAGACCCGCCCAGGCAGGGATTTGGTGGGCCACACACACTGTTTCAAATATGTTGATTTGTGTACAAAATTTTCAGTGATGAACATAATCCAATTGTCACAAAAGAAGAGGTAGCAGGGAGAGATTGCAGTAGTCTCAAGGCTCTATATATGATGAAGACGTCGTTCATGTCTAGACCAAAGAACTAATAGAATGATGCAATCCTCAACTATATAGGAAAAAGAAACCTCAATGCTGAAGTGTTAGCCATCTCACGAGCCACTTTACAATCGGGATCATGAAAATAGAAGTGCACCATTTTCTCCCTAGTACAAGGTCAATTATGCTTGCTCTCCATCTCTCTCATCCTTAATCATGTGTCGATATATAGATACGTGTTTCCTAAATCCCCAACAAAGAGTAACCAAATCTCAACAGAGCTTTGCAATGAATGACTGGAGTAAAGAAATCGTATGCATCAGACTTTCCGTGGTCACTTTGAAACCGCAATCGAGCTGCAACTGTTCTGTTCACGGATTATTTTTCACATTGCAAACATATTTTAACATCACATAATTTGAAATCAAAAAATATTGTTTCTTCAAGAATTGATTTCTTTATGTTTGATTGGGCTGCCAGAACTTTATGCAAAAAACATTGTGGAAGTTCTTAATATTGACAATGTGGTTGAAATTCAGAAATGACAAATTATCCAAGGAAACAAACAGTATTTGTGACAACGTAAGTGGTTCCCTCGTAGTGTGCTTCCACCCTCTTGAAATGAAATGAATGATTAATGAGTCCTTGTAGTGTGCTTGCAACATCCAGAAAAAGGTATTGCACAGTTTGATCCACAGAGACAAAAAAATTCTCATATATGGCTCATTATTTGATCACACATGAAACTGAACAGAGGTTGCGAAACATACATCGACTTCGCACACACTACAAGGGAATATATTCAAGAGACGAACATAGAGAGCAAATAACAAGGGAATTCAAGAGACAGTAAAGGTAAGTATGACTGACACACGTGAGCCTACGTTGCTGATCAATACAGCACCTCTGCTGCACCTCATCCAAAATTTACAGTGCAGGCCGGCCAGGTACTGAGCACCGGTGGAGCTGCTCTAAGAGCGCGAAACTTTTAACAGTGGGAGACATGCATAGTCTGCCATGAACTGGCAACCGTTATCATATGTCTTGATTCCACACTCGGAATAGTTAAGCTGATCAGTTCGTGGCCCTACACTGAAAATCTTGCAACTCGTTGAAGGCAGTAGTCATGTCCGTCCTAAACAAGGCACATTATAAGGAGCCCAGCACGAATAACCCTCAATGTCCGGAGCACACTCCAGTGGAACCGACGGCGCCGCCAGTGAAGTATCGACTACCAGGCTGGATCTAACGCTGCGCGCAAACCCATCGCAATCGCTTGGAACAAGGCCACAGCAAAGTATTGATCCTGTACATGAGTTACTCTCACCAGTAGCAACAACAAAGGAATTCACAATAGCCAGGGCAACGATAATGAAGCTAGTGAACTTGCATTCTGAAATTAGAGAACTGTAGTAATCGGATTGAAGTTCAGATCAGCTGCTGGCTCAGTTCTAGTATTGCTTAGGCAGCTGCTGCAACCAGGCAGCTCGGATATTTAAGATCTAGTTTCCAGCGTACTTTTAAGAGGATCCAAACAGATTACTCGAGGAGCAAAGCTATAGTCACCTTGGCTAGAGTAAACAACACCTTCATAGACAGGAGTGTAGCATTGAACAAATGGGAGATGGAGCTGACATGATCCAATGTGGTGCACAAAACAAATACTAGTTACTGATTTTTATTTATTTTCGTACTTTCTTTTCGCCAAATCTAGCTAAATCGTTTTCTGGATGATCGCCACTTCATCTACATCACAAAATTGAAAACAATTGAAGCAATTTTTTTTCAGTTTTGTGATATGGCGATCATCCAGGAATTGACCAGAATAAGTTTTCAGTTCCCCCCCCCTCCCCCCCCCTTCAAGCACTCTCTGTAATTAAAGCAGCATGTAACAATCACCACTGTGATGTGTTAATAACAATTCACAGGTCATTGCAATATCAGAACATCTCCAGCGGTGCTTCATATGTGACCTTGCAAAAAAAACTATATGTATATATCGAGGTTTTAGTTACGTACTTTTTTTACCAACCTTACCGATAAAGGTAGAACAGGGACTGCAAATAAGTGGGGAGACTACTAATAGCAACCCACCTGGACCGATCAAACTATCTAGCCAGTCAGGAACAGGGAGAAGTTAATAAATACGATTTGACTCTATTTATTAGAGTGTTCCAGTGCTACGAAAGATGTGCACTTTTCCTGGGTCACAGTACTATTCCAATGCATCCACTGGATTTGACTACTGCACCTCATCCAACATTTTTCAGTGTAGGGCCATGAACTGAGCTCCTGTGGAGATGCTCTCAGAGCTTCAAATGAATGATGCTTTGAAGTGGACATGCAGTAGTAATTCTAGGCCCAGTGCAGGGTGAAATTGCATCCATACTGGTACCTTCACCATTGTGAGTGAGGGCTCTTAGAGACTAATAAAACAAGTGATTTACTTGTTTCTGTGGCGAATTTTCGCCATTTTGCTAAAAGCATTTTCAAAACGAATACTCTGTTACAAATTCCCTGTTTTTAAAAAAGGAATTCCTTAAAAACCGAAAAAAAAATCCCAAAAACTCACCACAATTGCCTACAATATGAAAGGTGCTTAAGGTTTTCTATTTTCATATTTTGAATATTGTCAAATTTGGCTAAATATACCTCTGGACAATCATCATTTGAGCAACATCACAAAATTGGAAAAAAGAAAAAAACTGCTTAAAGCATGCCCAAGTGTAGCCTTCAATTGAGCCTATATCAGTAACTCCATGGTACCTTGGCAACTTTGGCACAAGTTGTATTATTTTTAGAAATGCAGAAATTTTCAAAAATTATTTTTCAAAGAACAAATTTTTGTGAAGGAAAATGAAGATTCTTTTGGAGTACTCTGAGAATATTCTATTTTTGAAATGGAAAATTTCAAAATTAATTAATTATTCAAATTTTAGGCATCCAAGTTGTAACATTAAATCCTCTCACATCCCCATCCATAGAGCTACAAAAGTGGATTGAATAAAGTACATACCATTTAATTTGTATCATTTGAGCTAATCATTGTAGTACTTTTGATGGCTTTGGCATTAAATAATTAAAATTAAAAAAATCTGAAATTCATAATAATTACTAGCTAGTATTTGTCGAAATTTTTGAAACCCTAAATTAACACAAGATTTTAAGCATAAGACTTTTTAAACAAAAGAAAATGAAAATGATTTATCATTTGTCACAAACTTACTAATTTTATCAATTTGTACGAAATTTATTATTTTATAAGTTCATTTTTTTGTACATAGATGTTATGTATTTGAAATACATATGACATACATATTTTTTAAATGCACGATATTCATATGTAAAAAACATGAACTCATGAAAACACAATTTTCACACAATTTTTATTATCAAATTGTGGGATGGGAAATTTATGATGTTTGCTTCTGGTCCTGATGAGAATTCGTGTACTCAAATTGTTTCTACTTTTGAAAATTTGCAACAGCTTCAAGCTTCATGATTTGCTTTTGCAACATGTTTCTAATTAAAGTTTGACAATCTTCTTCTTGTTGTGCATCATATTGCAAGTTGCAATCACTATAATACTTGGGATATTATGCATCAATGACATTTTCACACCTTTTGTGGGAGTCCTTGTGGTGTTCTTTATATGTGTGTACACATAATCATTCACATGGTCTCTAGGTTTGTTGGGTTAATCAATCCCAAGAAAATATACCTTTTGGATGTGCGAATAGCAAGTTAGAACATTGTAGTATTAGAGCACGTATCCACATTCTTGATAACACAAGTCTTTATGTCACTCTTGTGTAAATTCAAGTTGGGCATCTTCCTCTTCAATTTTTTTACTAGAAATCCACTTTGCACATTCCCTAATTTGCTGCCATGTTTTTCAAGTTTCATAGGAGACAGAAGAATGGAAATAAGAAATTTGCAGAAGAATTGCTTCTTTGGTTTCTTGTGGAACTGAGAGTCAAGTGAACCAAATGATGCCAGGTGAATCAAAGGCTAATGGATTTGAAAATGTTTCCTGATCAGCTATCTTCCAACAAGGGATCAATTCTAGATTTGAGCATATTTGCCTCTATTTGCAATACTGGATTTGTTGCTCCTCCTGCTTTGTTTGAGTCCCAATTTGTTTGTTTTTGTGTTATCTGAACAAGCCATTGTACGGTGGTGGAAATCTGAGATTTTTGGACTTTTGAACAAACTTTGTGTTTTTTCATGTGTTGCAATTCCCTTTTCGGAACTATGCAATAAACATCACTTCCTCCTCCTCAAGCTTGTTGTCTTGCTCATTAGTTCTTGCAATGATCCTTGTTGAAATTATTTTTATTATAAAAATATTGTCGAAATGAAAATTTAAAAATAAATAAAGTATTTGGCATTTAAATGTTGAAACTGCAAAGGTACTAAGATAACAACGTTAGTGTCAGGCCTTGCTAAGATGGGCATGTTTACTGTAAAGAAAAATTTCAGTTTTTTGAGTTTAAAAAAGTGATGAATTTTGCCAAGATAACAAAAAAAAATTGTCAAAATTCCACAAGAAGAAAATAAATTTTATCCAAATTTTTCTTGAAAGAAAATTCGCCCAAAAAAGAAGCTGGTGTTGGCTTGAGGTCATTGAGTAAATTGCTGTTGAATTCATGCTAAAAACTCATTAACCTTGGAGAGTTTCAAACTTGACAAAATTTTACATAACAGAAGCTTAAAACTTCCAGGAAAACAAAAAGAAAAATATTGCTGCCCTGTATCAAGTGACAGCATTATGATCAGTACTGCCCAGTGAGGTCCCTTTTTTTGGGACAAATTTTGTTGTTTTAAAAATTTGGGACATTTTTAAAGTTTTCTAGTGAAAATTCAATTAAATTCTACTATTTTACTAGAAAAAATTGGCCAAATCTTTATATCACAAAGTTGAAGAAGAAAAAACCTAGTAGTACCTCAAATCCTGAAAGGGTAGAAAGAGAGAACCTTTTGCATGTTGACAAAGACCTCATGTACGGGTATTAGAATCAGCTACAGATACCCAGGCACATACTCACTTACCTGGCAGGGGTGAAAAGAAAATCAGTTTCGGTATTGAACCTTCTTTTACAAAAAAAATTGAAATTTTCAAAATTTTCAAACTTTTCTAACTGTTGGGTTTCTGCTGATTCTTTTGTGAAAACTGCCGGTTCTTTGATGTTTCTGAAAAACCCATACTAACAGTTCTTTAATTCGGATTTTTCTCAAAAAACTGGAACCAATGGTTCTTCGATTCTGAAATTTTTAAAGAACCAGAACTGTCGGTTATTTGAAAAATCAAATAACTGCACAACATTGGCAATAACCGTGTTCTTTAAATTATTTTTAAAAATCAAACAAATAGCCATAATTGCTAGCTCATTGCCAGTTCTTTCATGAAAACCGTTGGTTCTTTAAGGTTTCTGAAATAACCAGACCAGCGGTTCTTTGATTCTGACTATTGTCATAGAACCAGAATTGGCAGTTCTCTGATTCTGAAGTAATTAAAAAATTGGAACCTGGGGTCTTTATAAATTCAAATAACTGCACAACACCCATAAATACTCCTAAATGGAAGCACAAGTTTTTGTAGATAGAAAAGAGAGAGAAGTAGAAAGAGAGGAAATGGCCCCTTTATTTTCAACTCAAATGCCTAAGTGTTCCAACTGCCCCATGAACGCCATATACACCCACCCATACATAGTACACTAGTAGTAGGGTAGATAGGCTGGTCATCAAACTCATAGAGATGGGCTTTGCCCTCCATGGACTTTTTGGCAATGGAGTTCGAACACTTGTGGTGTCAATAGGCCCTTTATAAAATTCAATTCAGGTAAGGAATGTGAAAGTGGGGCTTGAGGTCTTTCAATTTGAAAAATACAAGCTTAAAACACATTCCACTCCATCCTTGTTGCAAGGCATACCTTATAAGCAAACACTCTAAATCCTATGCACATACACCCATTCCCCCCCCCTTTCACTATCAAGTACACAAGTATTATTTGCAATTACCATTCACATTTGTTAAAATTGGCAAAATAATTGCCCATAACTTCTAACAAAATAGGGTTTAAAAAACAAAATATTCAACAAGTAATCTTAAAATTGATGATCTTTTTCTTGCCACATGGGGAAATCCAAGTGGACATTCCAAACTCCACAAGTTGAACCCCCTTTGTGACTCTTGCTTTGTAATTACAATACCTGTTGTGGTTTTTTTCATTTTGTTTTGTTGAAGTCCCCACCAGTGTTGGGTGGTTCTCATTTTCTTTTGAAAACCATTTGATTGTGGTTTTTACATGATGTTATGAGAACTCAATTAATTTGCATATATATATATATATATATATATTTGGGCTGGTGAGAATTGACAAGATTATAAGTTTTTAATTCTTTCAAACTCACCTGATTCTCAAATAGGGTGGTTCTCACATATACAATAACAATTGGTTATCCAATTTTCACAACTCAATTATTAATTTTAATAATCAAATAATTAATAATTTAATTATTTCATCACATGAAAAGAGCAGCACCATGTGAAAATAATAATAATAGTAGTAAAAAAGAAAAGAGTAATAGCAACAAGAAAAAAACAACACCCCTTCTTAGAAGAACAATGAAAAGAGCACAACACCAACTAATATAATTATAACCAAAAAAGAGAAAATGAAAAGAATAAACACAATGGCATATAAAAACATCTAATAGAGTATGATTTTTTGGAACCCTACAACTAATCCCATTATTTCATTCGTAAATGCCACAATCAAGGAAATCTACTACTGATGTTTACTGATTTTGATAGAACCCACTGCTGCCCACACATCCTTGGAATTCTGGTACATGTGTGTGTGTTTACAACACACATTACCTTATGGACAACGTACTATTAGTTCATATTATTGAAACAACAAGAATCTATTCGAGGTATGGCTTTTGTGGTCAGAACTTTCAAGGTTCATTCAGTCCATTTGAGTTATTAACTATTTTCCCATTGAATGCAACAATGCAATGTACCTCCACTTCTCTATTATGAAAACCTGAAAACCTAGAGATCTTTGGACCTCAATGCTTCTAAAGGATTTGAGTTTGAGTAGAAAGTACCAGGCTCGTGTAAAGCCATTCAATAGGACAGATACTTATGCAAGAATGCATGACACATTCTTCTCTTCAAGTTTCCTTTTTCACTCTTAAGCTTGTTTGTCTCATTCTACTCACCCTAAGGACACCCCTTTGAGGTTTCTAGCATTTGTTTTGGTAATTGTCTACAAAATAGATCCAAGGTACTACAACATAAACTCCCCATTCTCGTATGCTCCTTGACTTCTATATGCCCCTTAGTTCTATAGCTCAGACCCTTAAGTTCTTCATCATCCCTCAACATCAACCCCTCATATCTATCCTTATATTGATCTACACAACTACTCTGCTAAGTCATTGGCGCAACAAAGTTCATCAACAACTAGCCTAGTAGTCTGAAAAGTGCAACAACAAGAAAATTGCATACCAAAAAAAACATGTTGCCTTTCTCCTTCATACTGCCTTTTATGTTTACCTTCCTCTGTCCATTTTGCAAACCTTCTTCGATGTAGTCGCTTCCTCCACCATCCATCGTTTGACGCAACTCCTATCCTCCATAACACACAAACAAACAGAGTAGCCTACCCATGCACTCCTTGTAGTAATGATGGACATATTCCCGCTGCAAGAATGCAAAAAGGTGACGGCTAATGAAAACAATAAAACAAAAACGAAACCCTAAAAAAAATGTCATGTTCACACTACTAGGGTGACCTGCTGTTCAATCACATAAGGACTCTCGGAACTAGATTTAAGTTCTATGAGAGAACTTGTTCAATTCTTCAAAAAATACATATGTAAAAATTTGAATTGGTTCTAATTCATGTGAGAACCTGAGGTAGATTCTCAATCAAATTCTCACATGTAAAGGTGTTAATCTATTCTAATTATGAGAATTAGGTCAAGAATTGGGTGGGCATTCGAGAAGCACACAACACTAATTTCGACGACCATTGTCATGGTGCTCTTCTCACCTTCGCAATGTTCTTTTAATCTTTGTGGCACTCGTGGTGTTATTTTGATCTTTATGATCATTGTATTACTTTTATGGCCTAGGTGAACATGTTGCCTTCATGGTGTTCTTTTAGGTCCAATCACACTAAAAGGAATCACCCATGTTTTTTTTTGGGATCCTTTTTAAGGACTTTCTTCAACTCAATTTATGTATGTATATTAAAAATAGATTTATGTTAAATACATGCTGATTCTATATCATATATAATATGCATTCGTGTTCTTTTCACAAAGAATGAATAATATTTTTGAAAACAAATCGTCAAAATTCATGATATTAAAGATAAAAGCATCTATGAACCAAATATAACCAAAATTTAAAATTACCAATGTAGTGACATATGAAATATGTGTATTTTTCGAAGGTGTTCAAAAAGAAGTATTTTCAAGTAGTTTAAAATACGTTGAGCAAGCTGAGCTAAAGTTGTGCCCAAATCTGTGACCATTTTGAGCAAACATCAGCTTAGTAACATACGATGAGCAAAACGCTGAGCAAGTTGAGCTAAAGTTGTGCCCAAATCTGTGACCATTTTGAGCAAACATCAGCTCAATAACATACGATGAGCAAAACGCTAAGCAAGTTGAACTTAAGTTGTGCCCAAACCCTTCTTAACTAGTTTGAGCATAGGCATACTTTGAATAAAACTGCACACTGGTTTTAGGGTCTGGTCCTTGTCGAGTTTCCAATTGGTTTCAAAGATGATCGAAAACATTTGACACAATTTTACACCTACTTTCAAAACAGTGAACAAAGACAATGATGATCACGTAAGCTCACCTTTTATAGAAGTGCATCGCGTCCCCTTCTTGTTCCCGCTCTAATCATCGTTTGGCTCTTCTTCTTCCATCCAACTAACCATCTCTTCCTCAAACTCAATGCTATTCACTTTATGTGTTAGGCGCAGGTCTGAGAAGACATGCACTAGATCCTGAGCTCTTTGCAGGGTCAACTTGTTTTGCTTTTTCAAATGGATGAAATCGTAAGTGCTCCAGTTGCATTCGCACGCTGAGGCTGTAGAACATTGGCTGAGGATCGTCACGCCTACTGTCTGAAGCTCTGGAACTTGTTGACCCCACTGCTGCCAAAATTTCCACCCGGGCATCGCTCTCATGGCCGCTTAAATGCCGGGTCTACCAAACAAACCTTCCTGGTTTTTAAATTGCGCCAATTGCTGCATGGCTTTTGCTTGATCGTTTGCATCTGGGACGAGCTTCTCTAGGATGTTCAAAAACCCTTGCATCACTTCCGCATTCTGGTCTTGTCCATATTCTACTGACTAGAATTCCGGCTCCAGAACAAACCCAGCCGAATGAATATCTGAATGCAAGTATTCCCAGCGCTTGCACCAAAGCCAGCTGATCTGCTCATACTTGACAGCAGAAAGCTTCACCCCCGGATGCTGCTCGCTCGTTCCCTCCTTGAGTGCCCCCAGCTCCTCGCTAATCAAGAACATGGCATAGTAAACCTTTCCCACAATTGGAACACCCTTGTCACATTGGCGCAAAAGGTAGACTATTGATTTTGAAACAGCCAACAAGTCCTTCACACCCTTCCAGAACGCAGCGGAAGTCAGGATGTCATGCACCTCCTCTCCCTCCATCTCATGCGACGACTTTTGGTTCCACTCCCCCCAAGCGTCGCTGACCACAAGCTGCTGCAGTGATGCCTTCACTTCATGCATGCGTTGTAGCATGATGAAGTTGGTGGCAAATCTGGTCTCCCCTGGTTTCAAGAGCTCTAGCTTGGACAAGCTCCTAAAGAGAGCTAGACTCTTATGATGGTTTGTGATGAACTTCAGCGCTGTTCTTGCCTCGGCTATGACGGAGGAGACCCAATCCAGCTTGCCCATGTCCTTGAGTAACAGATCTAGGTAGTGCGGGGTGCAAGGAGTAAATGTGATATGGGGAAAGCGGGCTTCTAGCTTGCGACCTGTAACCTTGCAAACTGCTGCACTATCCATGCACACCTGGACCACAATCTCTGCCCCCACATCCTCAATTGCCTTGCCAACAACCTACGTAATGAAGTCTGCATCCTTGGTATCCCCACTTGTGTCTACACTCTCAAGAAACTTCTTGCCCTTGGGTGTGACCATCACAAGATTGAGAAGAGGCCTATTCCGAGTGTCTCACCACCCATCGCTGGTTATGGTTGCCTTGTTGCTCTGCGCTGACGCCATAAATGACTTGAGTTCTGCTGCCACCGATACCTTTTCCTTGTCTAGCAGGGTGGTACGAAGAGATACAAGACTTGGCAACTTGTAGTTCTCGCCAAAATCAACGGTAGCTTCAACGGCTGCCTTGAAATGAGGGTCATTGATCAGGCGGAAAGAAAGACCATTGCCATAAAAGGCACGACCCCACAAAACATCTACTTTAGACTTATTTTGCTTTCCAAAGGCAGCTTTGAGAGTGCTCTACTTTTTGGTGGGGCCTTGCGGGAGAGTAGCTGCAGCCTCATCCAGATCTTGCACCTTCCATTTTTGCGTTTCTTGTTCTCTTTTCGCCTGATCAATATCCTGAAGCTACTTTTTGAGGGCTTGGGGGCATTTGGTGCACTTCTTGACTCCACAAGCCACCTGACCCAAGAAGTGGCCCTGAATTCTTGTGGCACCTCCCCAAAACACGAGCTCACAGTGCCCACACTTGACTTGAAAGTTCCCCCCTGCTTTCTCATGTTCTTGGAGGATGGTGACTTCGGTCCACTTGAGTCCTTTCTCCTTCCCCATTCCAAAGGTCACCTTGCTCGATTGTAGCATGAAAGAAAGTTGAAGTTATTACTTAGTATCAGATCCAGACTTGCAAGTTGCAACAATCTGATTCCAAATGCTGTCAGTGTCATGGCTGAGCCATCCGAGTCATGGCCAATCAAAAGATTTATCCGCGAAACCTTTTGATCCTAGTTCGTCCATATTTGGCGGGGTTTCGAAATGAGCACCGTGAATATCAGGCGTCGATAGGTGATCTTGTTGCTGCAGAAATCGTAACTAGGTAGTTAACTACTGTAGAGTCTAGCAGACTGCAGTTTTTGCGGCCCAGTAATGGTTCTTTACATAACCTTTACCACTCTGCATATTTTGGGCCGTATTTTTAAAAAAGCCCCCAAAAACGTATAATACGCGTATGTTTGAATCGAATTGAGCGTATGTCACTACTATGAAAATTACCTTGCATATGTTAACAATAATTTCATAAACCTTGTTCACTTTTTCATTTTAATGTATTAACATTAAAATCCTTAGTAATTTAAAAATTGATTAGTGCACATTTATTAAGGAAAAGTGGCCTTCAACTTAAAAAAATCTATCCACATAAGTTTTGTAAGTCCCTAAATTGTTGAAAGGGGTTTTAAAACATCATGGATTTGCATCAAAATTTGAGTATTGAGACTTTGTAAGTAATGAAGCCTATTCCAAAAAACAAATCAACAATCCATCTCTTTGTGAATTTTCAAAGATGTAGGGTACCATTTTTCAACAAATTCCACACATTTTATGGCACTTGTTAATGAGATTTCACCTTTTTGATCTTCATCATTCTCATGCCCCTTCCATACCTTTTTCTCCTTTTCTCTTATTTTCACCATTGAATTATGAAACATCGAGTTACACCCTTGTTGGGACACACCTTCTAGGTTAGCATTTTGTTGCATGAGCCTCTACGAATTAAATGTGAATCCAAGGTTAACACCTTTGTAGCATGGAGGGTGAGCTTGCAATAAGCTTGCTTTGAAGTTTTGATGAAATCACACACCTACCTCTTTCAGACCTATGGCAAACCAAACATAGTTAAAACCAGGTTGGCTATTCTATTTTTCAATGGACCTTTAGAATGTTCATTCAATTGTAATAAATGTATTTTATGCTCACCCTAACCATTTCTCCTTTTTTTTTAAAGGCTTTGAATTCCTTAATTTTTTTTCACTACCTTGTTCTCCATGGTCTTTTGTTTCAAAGCTACCAAGTATTTTGTTGATGTGACTACATGTGAATGTAAGTAGTTTATTAATGGTTTGTTGCTTTTTGTTTTCATCGGAAGAAAATATGGCAATGATAGTAAGTTAGTAAATGAAAAAGCTTTTTGCATCAAGTTTGTAATGTACATAACTTATATCTACTTTGATCTAACTATTGGACGAACAACAATAGTATAATATTTTTTCACTTTGTGCAAGTTTGGTCTACTTCTAAAATTGCTATCAAATTTGACTTCTCTTGTGATGTGGCTTGGTATTGTAGTGTGACTATACAAATATTAAATTATTATTTACGTGGTGAAAACCTTAGTAAGGTGGAGTTTTCACTTCTTGTTCTTTTCCAAATTATTCTACTATAGGCCACAAAACATGAATTTCACAAGGTACTAATTATTCGAAGAAAGCTTGCAATTCACTTTCTACATTTGAGCATGTTTAATTTTGAACATGTTTAAATACTAAAAAGCTAGAATATAAGAACATTGAAGCTTTTGCATACAATCTTTTCACACAAACAAATGTAAAATTCATACATAGATTACTCTTGTTTTCTTGTAATAAGAAAACTACTTAATTGTGAACCACACTTGCCCCTTTAGGCCATTTTTTTTTAAAGAATATTTTTGACATCTTTTTAAAAAAACTTTAAAATATATACATTTAAAAATTACATTATAACATTAAGGTTTATATTAGAAATTTTCCAAAAATAATTAGATGTGACTCTTTTTACATTGTAAAAATAATGGTTATAACCACTCAAAAAGTCCTTTTGGGAATTTTGTTTATTCATTAGATTGATTTCAATTTTTCAAGATATGTATATCAACATATTCAAAATAAAAGTTTATAAAAAATTCCATTTGAATTTATTTTTTCTTTCTAAAATGTTAAATACCCAAAATTAAACAATGATTTCAACTATTTTGGTACTTGTTTGCAAAACTACACCTAATTACTTTCATTTCAAACTATGTGGGATAAGAGGGATATGGTTAATATTGTTTTTTTCCTTTGATTAGTGGGTAAATTGTATTGGAAGTTAGGGATAATGTTGAGAGTTTTGTAGTGTAAGGGTTTAGGGTTTGAAAAAAAATTGTAACTTGTTTATTATTTGAAATGCCAAGAAACTCCCATTTTCGAATATATGTTTATTATTGATGTCAAGATTTTTTCAAATTATTAATCCCATCCTTGTTGTTTGGTGTGTTTATGGACACCCATTATCAATCACATGTTTACTTTAGGTGTCACCAAGGTTTTCAATTACCACTTTGTTGTTTCATCGCTTGAATTGACAAATGACTTTCATTATTGTTGAACACACTAAACATACAGTATCCTTCTTGCCTTTGAAAGTTACCCATGACCAAACACCACTAAATCCAAAACTAGTGGAATGTTTTTTTTTCCCCAAACATAATAATTTAAACAATTGAATGTCAAGTTATAAGCAATGGGCTAAATGATGGCCAATGCACAACAACATTGTAAGGAACTTTTCTTTGCACTTTTGGCCTCGGTTTGGCAATTGACTTATGTGACATGATTTGTGATTTTACTTTAATATAAACTGGCCACTATATTATGTAATAGATTCATAAATTGTTGTTTTTATTTTTAAGAATATGGATAAATATATCATTGCAAAATAGCAAATACCTTATGACCACATGCCTTATTGCATTTGGTTTAAACTTATGTAGAACCAAGTTTTCAAACCTTTTCATGAATTCCCTTTTTCTACTCAATTTGTTATTAGGCTAGTGTGTGATGTCCATTCATGTATACCTATTGAGACCAAAAGCTTAGTGTGAAATGTACATTCTTTCATGCCCATTGAAACCAAATTGTTAATGTGAAATGTACATTCATTCATCCCCATTGAGACTTTGGTGTTGCAACATTCATATCATTGGCTATTTGTTTGTTATTAAATGATGAGATGACAAGATGATTAATATTCCATGTTTGACTTAGGGTTGTCATAAATGATTTTTTTGTCAACCATCATATTGACATTCATTTGGACACATTAGTTTTTCTACTGATTTTAACACCCAAATTGACATAAATATAATTAAAAAATACAAAAAAAATTTATTGTGATTGTTCACCTTATAATTAGTGAACACATATTTAATAATCTCATAACTAAGACACATCAAAATACAATAAACCCCTTTTATAATCATCCTCATATTAGTCACATTCTTGTTTGTATCACACATTTTTTGGTAGCCATTCATTTTAGTAAGAAACACCATTTTTTAGAGTCATTATCACACTCGTTAGTAGCAGATAATATTTGCAATGCTTTCTTTGTAAATATGACTATAATGAAAGAAATCTAGGGCAAATATTAAGGTTTTATAAATTGTAGTTCCCTTTGGCAATGTTAGTGTTGTTTTGTGTTCAAATTGTGCAAACTAACAACAATGAATCCAATTGAAAAGAAAAGAAAAAATAAGAAGTTTCTAGTGCAAATAAGTAAAAGACATGCAAACTTACTAATATAGCAAAAAATCCTAATTAAAAAAAAATCTAGTTAACAAGATACACAAGCTAATAAGTCAACTCATAGTAAATCATCACATTAAAATCAGCAAAAATCACAACCTTCTTCAAGTCTAATAATAATACATAATAGATCTTAGAATAAGGCATGTAAAAAATTTAAACAATTAGCACCTTTATTCTAACTATAAAATTTATTTTGTAAGATTTTTTTCTTTTGCCTATAATCACAATCTTGTCAAGGTTTATATGGAATGTGATTATACACAATTTTTGTGACACAATTCAATAGTGTCACAAAAAAAAAAAGGTTCCCAAGGGTGTGATAATAAAGGGGGTTTACTCTAACTTGCCATGTGGATAACAAATATGCCACTATTATTTTAATATTATAAATGACATACTAAAAAGTATGCCCACCATCAATATTTGGTCCCCATGTTTGAAAGCCCCTATCCAAGGTGCTTAAACAAGTTTGGTTGAACTTGGATAGGCTTGGTTGTGACCATACAAGTCATGACTGAAACTTGTCCCCTTTCGTTCACATGATGGACGGTGGGCAAAGGCGACCATGGAGTGAGGAGACCTTTCAAACTTGCAACCAAAACCATTTGAAAAAAAATAAACATATAAAACTTGACACATATTCAATGGCCACCAAGTTGTGAAAATTCATAACTTAGAAAGCAATAGAAATTGGGAATAAAATTGTTTAGAATTATTTGAATTTCAACTTGTCAATTGTAATGACAAATACAATTTTTATTTGTCTTAAGACAAGGATACTTATATATAATTCCATTCATATACAATTTACCCAGTATGATATAAGGTGGCCTTAATATTCAATTAATGAAGAAGTTGATAAACAACTATATGGAACTTGTTTTCTAAAATGAATATTATGATTAGTCAAAAAACTTTATTGCCAAATAATTGTTATGGATTATAAAGCAAATGGGCAGCACCATATAGACCCTCACAAGCAAAGAACAGAAAAACCTAAGAAGACTAAAAACTATATTGAAGTATCATGAGCTTTGTCACATGTGGCAAGATTTGGTTTACTCTTTATGACCAGAGTTACATTTTTTAAGCAAAAAAAACTACTCAATTATAATTCAGCTTTGCTAATTGTTTTCATAAAAGTCTTCTTCAGCATTGGATCCAATAATATTTGGTTAGCAAAAACAACTACACCCTTACAAGTATTTTGTGATGCTTACATGTCCTCATCCTTTGTAACCTTGCTCTCCATTGTTCCCTTCCAACACTTGGGATAAGCTTGAAATCTTGCAAAACAAAAAGGGTATCGTTTATGGAAGCCCAAATTGGTGTTTAAGTCAGATTTGTCTTTAAACTAGAGGGGTTTTTTTGGGCCCAAAATATGGGAAGCAGGAGTAATTCACAATCTCTAAACAATCTCCAATATCATGTAGTTGTAAGTATTAAAGCTCTCACCATAACTGAAAACTACAACCTTAAACCTTACATGGAAGCCCCCGAAAGAGGGTGAAATGCTTCAAATGTAATTGAAACCCTAAGCTTGGTTTACAGTTGAGCAATTGGGCTTGGGCCCCATAGAACCTCATGGTACCCTGGCTTTTGGATAAGACATGGTGAACCTTGACTCAAGGGCCTGTGTTGAAGCCAAAACACAAATTAGACCAATCAACACACCCTATGATTTTTTTAAAGAAAATCCCACAAACTTTAGGTTTGAAACAAATTAAAAAATGATAATAAAATAATAATAGATGAGCAGTTGTGAGTTCTGGGTTTGCATGGGCTGCCACTATTCCCTCCAAGCCCACCACCTCAAAGAGATAGGCATGAAAAGTTTCCCTAAATTCTCCGTTGACATTATCCACTATATCCATGTAATTTTTTCATCCACAATGGTTTGGCTTGAGCAGTTTTTTCATCCACACTGGTTGGCTTCAATTATGGGCCAATTGGCAAATTTAGATTTTTATGGGCCCAGACCCATCTGCTCTCAAGTGTAAACCACCCCTAAGTGAAAATAGTTTGAAAGGGAGGCAAGGATTCAAAAATGCTTATTGTGAGTGAGATCCATTGTTCACATTTCTTAGTTTCTTGCAAAAAATGATGCCTCATGCCATTGGTTGTGTAGTTGAATAGTACATTCGTCATGTCTTTGCCAAATAATTATTCAATTTTGAAGATTTCATTTCAACCAATAGAATATTCCCTGAATATTCCAAAAGTTGCTTTCTTTTCCATCAAAAAAAAAATTTAAGAATCTTTGAGAAAAAAAATTTTGATGAAAATTTCAGCACACCTAAAAATAATATATATTTTTGGTCTAGTCAGCCTGCTATTTAACTAGGGTACTGATTTTATTTTACTTTTGTTGTCATTTTTGGCCTAGGCTAATGGTGAGGGCATGAATTGTGTGGATAGTTCGAAATACAAAAGACACAAGTCACGTCGTGGCCTAGCCTTATCTCATGAGCATGAATGTGTGGGGGGGGGGGGGGGGGGGCGGGGGGACTAGGGGGTGCCCCACACGGTTTGAAGGGGGCCTTTTTTGAACAAAAAAGGGAAAAAAAAGCCCAAAATTTTTAACGTGTTTCCAACTTTTTTCGCGAGA